>Ga0194045_1000154_pt1 | contig 21870 bp, 14 predicted proteins | sample JunL6211m_MetaG_FD_161686 | JGI IMG/M metagenome (GOLD analysis project Ga0194045, IMG submission 161686) | Anoxic zone freshwater microbial communities from boreal shield lake in IISD Experimental Lakes Area, Ontario, Canada - Jun2016-L626-11m | ecosystem: Environmental > Aquatic > Freshwater >...
GCAACCAGCGAGTTCACACCCGATTTGGCGCGTACGATGACGCTGCCGCCGTTTCCGCCGTCACCGCCGCACGGGCCACCACGCGGAACGTGCTTTTCGCGACGAAACGCCATGCAGCCGTTGCCGCCTCGACCCGCGATGGCTTCTATCTCGACCCGGTCGACGAACATGGTAGGCGATCAAATCTTGGTTGAATTATCAAGAGTGCTTAAGCCGATAAAGCTTCAGCAGTAGGTCGAACGTTGATGCGTCGGCCGTCTCGGTCGAAGTAAACATTGCCTTCGATCAGGGAGAAGATAGTGTAGTCTTTGCCCATTCCCACATTGCGGCCTGGATGCCACTTGGTGCCTACTTGGCGAATCAGAATATTCCCAGAGATGACTTTTTCACCTCCAAATTTCTTGACACCGCGACGTTGTGCATTGGAGTCGCGACCGTTTCGCGTGGACCCCTGACCTTTTTTGTGTGCCATTGTGCAATCTACCTGTACCGAGTCAGACTATCAAAAAACTAAAAACTTCCGCAGATCGCGGGTCAAATAGTTTAGCGGTAAATCCACTCATAATCAAGTCGTTCTTTCAGGTTAAACTGCTGAAGAAGGTAGTCCATTCTCGCGCGGTTTTCCAAAGCAGGTAGCCCAAGATAGATTCGATCTTTTGCAACGTCGATCACATCCCCGGGTCGCCAAAAATAGATTCGGAGCGTCTTGCGGTCGAAGTTCTTCTTGCCCGACTCGTCAATTCGGATCCTATACGCGTTGGTTAACCCGCGAACGTCGATTGCGAAAAAATCCAGACGTGGATCGACATCGGTCCAAGTGGCAATCCCCCAAAACGAATTGTCAGCGTCAAGGCTACTTAATGGAATGTCGCGCTTTCCAATCTCGATATGGTCGTAAATCGGCTTGCCGACTCGCTCCCGGGCTGCGATGGCGGACTTCGCGGTAGGCAAGATTTGAGCGTCCATGCTCAGTTTTCGCTCTTTGCTAACGAGTACGAAATACGGCAAGAACCGGACCGAATCGAAATTTACTTTTGAAGGAAACTCTGGGATTTCGCTCTCGTTCTCTACTTTCGGCGCCAAATCCTGGCCGGTATAGCGAACCTTGTAAAGCAAATACCAAACGACTTTTTTCTGCGTTCCTCCGCTTGCAACTGGTATGTCGACTTCGATGAGGCGCGCGGGCTTGAAAGAAAACTCCAACCCCCAGACTTCGTGGCGAAGGGTGACGTTTCGGGACAAAGCCAGCAACGTTTGACTTGGGGAAGCGAAGTAGGGCTTGTTCTCCGGGAAATCAGGAGCCGTCCACTCAAGTTCCGGATGTTTCGCAACAAAATCCAAATCAAAAGGGCCGATTGCAGTGTCTTCGGCATTCTGATCTGGCGACACAACCGTCAACGGAATCGTGTTGCGACCCAGATTTCCACTGGCGGACGACGAACCGAGCGAGTCGCTAGGCGACCCGTTTTGAGCAAGGGAAATACTGGCATGAGTCACCAAGCAAATAGCGACGAAAAAACGTGGCAAAATCCTGGTTTTCACAGTGTAACATTCCACAAGGAGATACTCACGAAGCATGGGCAAACTCAGCGCGTCGACCGAGTCCCTGTCAAAAAACATTCCCGAAGTATAATTCGTTGCGGCGACTCGCGCAATCGAAAACTTCGGGATAGTGTATTTTTTGGAAATGGTGGGGACAGATCGAGAGGCTCCGTTCAACCCAACCAGAAAGCCCCTGCCAGATAAGCGGGCTATTGCTTCGATCAAATCATTATTGGGTAAGGGCGGTACGATAGCCTTCCAAGTCCGTCAATAGGCAATCCTACGGACTAGGAAGTCCGTTGTACCATTAAATCAACAGCCCGTAAGCCCTGCCAGATAAGCCCTGCCACAAAAACCTTCCCGGCAGACGCCGGTCGACTACTTCTTGCGATGCCTAATCCGGGCTCGCATACGTCTTTTCTTACGACCAATCTTTCGACGACCCCGACCTGTTTTCTTTACACCCACGAACCCACGCTCCTAATCAATTGCTAAAAACACCATGTTTTCGCCACGCAGTGACAAAACAATCAAAGCAAACGCTCAAAAATAAAACTTCAACACGTCTACCAAGTTGCGTAGCGTAACATAAGACTATGTATTCCGACAAGTCCACGAAGTCAGAATAAGAAAGCCGAAGCTCGTTCGGAACTGAGCGTTATTGCCCTTTAACCCTTAACACGCAAATTATGCTATTTGATGCCGTTATCTTCGATTTGGACGGAACATTGCTCGATTCTCTGGAGGACATTGCCACGGCGGCCAACAGGGTTCTCGACGATTTAGGCAAGCCAACGTACGCGATTTCCGACTACAAGTACTTGGTTGGCGACGGAGTAGCCATGCTTTTTCAGCGGGCGCTACCGGAATGCGAAAGCCTGCCCGATCTCAAAGCAGACTGCATGCAACGCTTCGAAGCTGCCTATTCGGCGATCTGGAATAATCGATCGAAACCCTACGCGGGTATCTTGTCGATGCTGGAATCCCTCAGTCGGCAATCCCTGAATTTGTCGGTTCTGTCGAACAAACCGGAGAGCTTTACAAAAATCTGCGTCGATCATTTCTTTGGGAATGTCAGGTTTGACCACGTTTTAGGGCATTCCGAACGTTTTCCGCGTAAGCCTGACCCCTCAAGCGCTAAATGGATAGCGGATCAAATCGGAGTCGCTAACGATCGTATCGCTTATGTGGGTGATACGAACACCGACATGAAAACTGCGATTGGAGCGGGCTTTCGTGCGATTGGAGTTACATGGGGATTTCGTCCCGAGAGCGAGCTGCTCGCCAGTGGTGCGCAGATCATCTGCAATGACGTCGATCAATTGACTGATTGTTTGCTGAGCTCTCGATCGAATCCTTAAAAACGATTTTGATTCGAGTGATGGAACGAGCTCAGGACGCAAGAAGTCATGAAAACAGTCAATCCAAATCCGCGATCGACAGAGCAATCCAAGCAGGAAGAATTTGAAGTCATCAAACGTCGCATACACAAGCGGCTCGTCGACAAGCTTGACCTTTCGCGGGTCGGTGATCTCAAAGGTGAATCGTTTCGACGCGAAATTCGTGCGGTTGTTGAGCACCTTTGCGATAGCGAAAACACGTTCCTCAACCGATCCGAACGCGACAAGATTGTGGATGAGGTCCTCGACGAAACGCTTGGGCTCGGGCCTTTGGAGTTTTTGCTCAAGGATCCGTCCATCAGTGATATCTTAATCAACGGCCCAAAAAACATCTTCGTTGAGCGAAGTGGTCAACTCGTGAAGACCGACGTTGAATTTCGCGACAATGCGCACTTGATGCAAATCATCGATCGAATTGTGTCCAAGGTTGGGCGGCGTGTGGATGAAACTTGCCCAATGGTGGACGCTCGGTTGGAGGATGGTTCTCGGGTCAATGCGATCATTCCTCCGTTGGCTCTCGATGGAGCATGCGTTTCCATTCGACGATTCGGTTCGAATCCGCTTAAGCTAGAAGGGCTCCTCAACTATAAAACGTTCACGCCCGAAATGGTGATGCTGCTTGAGGGCTGCATCAAAGCGCGGCTCAATATCATCATCAGTGGTGGAACAGGCTCAGGCAAGACAACCCTGCTCAACACTTTGAGCAGTTTCATTCAAAATGATCAACGCATCGTTACGATCGAAGACGCGGCCGAGTTGCAGTTGCAGCAAGAGCATGTTGTAAGACTCGAAACACGTCCTTCGAACATTGAAGGAACCGGTGCCATTTCCGCGACGGATTTAGTTCGCAACGCATTGCGGATGCGACCCGAGCGGATCATCATCGGTGAGTGTCGGGGAGGTGAAACGCTTGACATGTTGCAAGCCATGAATACCGGGCACGATGGTTCGATGACGACCGTCCACTCCAACTCGCCTCGCGATGCGATCGCTCGGCTTGAAACGCTAGTCATGATGGCGGGATACGACCTGCCTGTGAAGGCGATTCGGCAGCAGATTTCGGGGGCGGTCGATGTCATCATTCAGACCAATCGATTGCAGGGAGGGCCTCGACGCGTCTTGAACATCACGGAAGTGCAAGGCATGGAGCAAGACACGGTCATTTTGCAAGACATTTATCGTTTTATTCAAGATGGGGTCGGAGACGACGGGAAAGCACACGGCTATTTCGAAGCAACGGGAGTGCGACCTTCCTTTATGCCGAGGTTGGAGTCAGCCGGCATCAGGTTGCCGGCCAGCGCATTCCGCCAGCGGATTATGATGCGAGCTTAACCAAACATGATAGTACTAGTCATTGCGGCCTCGGTTGGACTTTGCGTTGCTGCCGTCGTAGGCTTAGTTGCAACCATGGTGCGAGGAGAGGAAGCGTCGGTCGCCGAGGATCGTTTGTCCACATTGATCGCCATGGGACGCGGTGATTTGGCGGGCAAGGCGGACGATGTGCTTGTGTTGCGCAATTCGGCTGAAGGAACAACGAACTTCCTAGAGGACTGGATGGCACGCATGTTCAACATGAACGTTGCACTTGAACAAGCGGACATAAAGCTTCCTCTCAGCAAATTTGGACTAATGTGCGTGGGGTTGGCGGGCATTGGCGCAGCCGCTTGTTTGTTCGCACCCATGCCATACCTGACGGCACCGTTGGCCGGGGTGTCGCTGTTTTTCTTGCCGTTCTTATGGGTTATAATGAAACGGAAAAAGAGGATCAATAAGTTCAACGCCCAATTGCCCGAGGCGCTTGAAATGCTAAGTCGATCCCTTCGCGCAGGACACTCGCTAGGCGCGGGCTTTGGATTGATTTCAGATGAGATGCAGGACCCTTTGGCCCGCGAGTTCGGGCGTTGCTTCGATGAGCAGAATTTAGGTGTTTCGCTGGAAAAATCGATCGAAGCAATGACACTTCGCATCCCAAATCTTGACTTGCGTTTCTTTGCAACGGCGGTGAGTCTGCAGCGTCAAACAGGCGGTGACCTAGCGGAGATTTTGGACAAAATCGGCCGTCTTGTTCGTGCTCGCTATCGACTCGCCGGACAGATCCAAGCGCTTACGGGTGAAGGGCGATTGTCGGGTATCGTTCTCCTCGCCCTGCCGCCAGGACTGTTCATCATGATGCTCGTCTTAAACAAAGAGTATGTCATGAAACTCTTCACCGACCCGATGGGGCAATGGATGCTCGGTGGTGCCATCGTAATGCAATTGCTTGGTGCACTCGTCATCAAAAAAATTATCGACATCAAGGTTTGAACGCGAGTCGTACACCACTTGGCGTTTGCAAGTTACAAAGTTAGGAATAAAAATCATGTTGATTCTTGCTGCGATCAGTACCAGTGCGTTAAGTGTGCTTATGGTTGTGAGCATTTTTTTGGCTGCTGGCTCGCTCGCTTGGTTTGCAATGGACTTTTTCGGCAAAGATGCGCAAGGTGCGGCTGAAGACCGATTGGACATGCTCAACCTCTCCATGCGAAAGGAAGCTGGTGTTAAACGGACGAATGTTGAAAAGCTGACGAAGGCGTTGGAACAAGCTTCGCCAGCCATTTCCAAACACATGGTGGCAAAGACCGAAGCAGAACGCAATAAGTTGAAAATGCGATTGACCGAAGCGGGATTTCGATTTGATTCAGCGACGGCGGTCTTTCTCACTATCAAGGTGCTCGCTGGGTTGGGCGGACTCGTATTGGGTGGCGGAATCACCGCGCTTACGATGGGATTTGGGAACGCAGTCCTCTTGCGGGCCGTCATCGGAGGTGGGATCGCATTCTTCCTGCCGGAGTTGATCCTCGATATTTTGAGGAGTAAGAGAAAGAAGCAAATCACCCTGGGACTTCCGGATGCCCTGGACCTATTGGTCGTGAGCGTCGAAGCAGGGCTCGGACTTGATCTAGGTATTCGGAAGGTGGCAGAGGAAATGCGCTCGTCCTACCGAATACTTTCCGATGAACTTCAGCTCTGTACTTTGCAGTTGCAAATGGGCCGTATTCGTGCCAGCGTACTTCAAGAACTCGGCAGCCGTACGGGTGTTGAAGACTTGCGATCACTGGCCTCGCTATTGATTCAAGCCGAGAAATTCGGTTCAGGGGTTGCTCAAGCTTTAAGAGTACAAAGCGAGTCGATGCGGATCAAACGACATCAGATTGCCGAAGAGAAAGCAGCCAAGACTGCCGTCAAGCTCATCTTCCCTTTGGTCCTCTTCATTTTCCCAGGCGTCTTCGTGGTTCTGGTCGGGCCAGCCGCCATTCAGATGGCCCGGGAAATGTTTCCAGCCATGCAGGGTAAGTAGCGATGGCTCTCCACCTAGCTTTCAGGCTGTTGAGTTCGTGTTGACGCGGGCGTATTGCGTCAGGTCACTACCGGCCTCAAACGACGTCATCCAATTTGTCCTTCATCTGCTGATGTAATGCTTGGATGGCTTTTTTCAGTTGGTGCCATTGAATAAACGCCATGTGAGTATCGATTTGTTCACAGTCATTGCGATCGAATCCTCGTTCGCTAATGCGAATTGCATCGTCCAGTGCAAACATTCCAACATCGGCAATTTCTTCTTCGCATACGGATTCGGAGACCTCTGCCTTTCCGCCAACTTGGAGCATAACGCGATTAACGGCCCAAACAGCGGCACATTCGGAATCATAGCAATCGACAATTCCACGAACCGAACCACTTTGAACATAGAACTTGGCCATTTAATGCTTATCCCTTTGGAAACTCGGAAGCAATTTGAAAGGTGACAAAGCACACAACCACTTGCGTCTGCCTGATATCGTGTGAGCAAGTGGTCGTTGCTTAGACAATCGAGTTATCGCGGACCGCGTTGACACGACCGGTCACATCGAACGCTGTTTTCGAATAGTCGGGCGAATTTTTCGGGGAAAACACCAGTTCCTTGGGTAAGAAGTGCATTGCATCGTTGAGTTTCTTCTGCCGTGGCCCGTATACTAGGGATGCTTCGCGTCGCCTGCGGAGTGCCGCCTGTTTCCAATCTTTCGGAACTTGGAGTTACCAACGCAATGAGTATGACCCAGCCCAAGCAAAAGATAGCCATTCCTGATTCGCTCGTCAGGCAGTTGCACGACTTTCGCATCCAAGTCTGGACGATCAAGATGCTAGAAGCATTTGGAATCGCATGCCTTTCCGTTTTTTTTGGTTTTCTGGCCGTTTTTGCTTTGGATCGATTGTACGATTCGCCAGCATGGATCCGTGCCACTGTTCTATTGCTTGCGACGGCTGGAGTCGCTTCGATTCCCGTATGGTTTCATAAATGGGTTTTGCGAATCCAGTCCGCCGAATCAGTTGCAAGACTGCTTGGTAAGAGAATGCCGGCCGTCGGTGACTCATTGCTTGGCGCGATCGAGCTTTCCCATAGCGATTCGGAACAATCTCGCTCGCCCGCCTTGTGCCAAGCTGCATTGCAACAAGTAGCTAATGATTCCGCCAAAAGGAATCTATTGGACGCAACACCGAGTTCTCAGCATCGCACATTCGGTTCGCTTGCCGCTATGGGAATGGCAGTCGCAATGGGACTTTGGATCATGTACCCGGCAGCGGCCTCCAATGCTTGGGCGAGATTCGCCGCTCCACTCTCCAATGTGCAGCGTTTTACATTCGCCGCCCTCGATTCCGTTCCATCGAAGGTCATCGTGCCGCACGGTGAAACATTCCCCATCTCAGTTAAGCTCTCCGAGGGTTCCGAGTGGTCGCCTAGCAAAGCGTCCGCCACAATCGGTAAGCAGACTCAGTTAGAGAGCCAGTTGATCAATCGCTCGTACGAATTTGAATTACCACCACAAATCAACTCGGGCACACTCTTGCTCTCCATCGGAGATGCATCGCCGAGTATTCATATCGAGCCGAAGCTTCGGCCGGAATTGGAAAGCATTGTTGCTAATATCAAGCTTCCCGATTACTTGAATCGCCCAGAAGCCATCAGCAAAGATGTTCGAGGCGGCGGTCTATCGGTCGTGAGAGGCTCCGAAATCGGTTTTGACGCGACCGCCTCAAGTGCCCTGGCTTCCGCGTCCATCGGACAGACTGCCCTAACGGTCACAGACCGGACGTTTCGCCCCGACGCAGGGCTGATCGAAGAATCCAACAAATTCGAATTGCAGTGGACGGACACCGATGGACTTTCCGCCAAGTCCCCATTCTCTATCAATGTTGCGGTACGCGACGACGAAGCCCCATCGGTATTCTGTGATGGACTTCCTCGATCCCGCGTGTTGTTGGATTCCGAGCAGATCCAGTTCACGGTTCGCTCCCTCGATGATTTTGGTGTGAAGCATGTTGGGATGGAATGGAAGACCGCAGAAGGATTTCAGTCGAGCAAACCTCTGACTGGAGAATTGATGCTGGCGGCTGGCCACGCCAATGCGGAGTCACTCGATGCAATGGCTACATTCCAAGCGACATCTCTAAAAATTCCACCTCAACCACTCGAAGTTCGGATGTTCGTCGAAGACTACTTCCCCGATCGCGGTCGAGTCTATTCGTCCCCCCATTTGCTCTATGTTCTTAATCCGGATGAACACGCCCATTGGATTCTTGACCAAATGAGCAAGTGGCAGCGCGAGTCGCTCGAAGTTCGGGACCGCGAACTGCAACTGCTGGCCACCAACAAGAAAATCCGCGATCTGCCCGAGGAGGAGCTCGACCAAGACGACACACGTCGCAAAATCGAGCAGCAAGCTTCCGCCGAGCAAGCCAACGGACGCCGCCTGAACAACTTGACGGGTCGCGGAGAAGATTTGCTGCGCCAAGCGGCTAGGAACCCAGAGATCGGTGTTGGGCATCTTGAAAAGTGGGCTGAGGTTCAGCAAATTCTAAAAGACATCGCAGCCAATCGCATGCCCAATGTGGCGGATCTGCTCAAGCAAGCCAAAGAAGAAAAGAGACTTGCCAAAGCGAGCTCAAGTAATGGCGAAAAATCAGGTCCCATCGCGGGCGTAAACAAAGACAATCAAAGCAACCCGTCGGCTGCCGATCCAGAAGCCGCCCCAACGCCTCCAGGCCCGGCGGTACCCATGATTGCGGATCGAGAATCCTCCCAACAACCGCCGATCGAGTCCGATGATCCTCAACAAAAAGCCAAAAACGGCCCCCCACCCGCGCTGCGTTTGCCAACGACCACCGTGATGGGTAAACCTCAACCGAAAAAACCGGGCGAAGAGGAAAACGAGACGGATAGTAAAATCGAACAGGCTGTTCGAAAACAAGAAGAGCTGTTGGCAGAGTTTGACAAAATCGCTGACGAGCTCAACAAACTGATGGCGAATCTCGAAGGTAGCACCTTGGTGAAGCGACTCAAGGCAGCATCACGCGAGCAAATCCAGATTGCGGATGCAACTTCAACGGAAATCGATAATGCATTTGGATCTCGGCTTCAGCGGCTCAAACAAGATCAGCAAAAACGGATCGAGCAACTCAAGGGTCGCGAGGAAAACGCCCTTAACACGGTCAGTATGATCATCGATGATTTGGAAGCTTTTCATCAACGTCGCCCTCTAGTGAAGTTTCAAAGTGTTCTCGATGAAATGAAAGCAGAAGATGTTCTCGGGGGAATTCGCGTTTTGTCAGACCGTATCCTTGAATCGCAGGGGCTCGCCATTGCCGAGGCTGAGTACTGGTCTGATACCATGGACCGCTGGGCGGAAGACCTCGTCGATCCAGCCTGCAAAGGTGAGTGCAAAGGGAGCAAATCCAAAAGTTCACTCCCCCCGTCGATCATCCTCGAAGTCATGCAAATTCTTGAAGCGGAAATCAATCTTCGCGATCGAACTCGCGTTGCAGAGCAATCCAAGGAGGTTTCCGAGAAAGCGAAGTATCTTGAATCTGCCTCCGAACTCGCCGCAAGTCAAATGGATCTGGAGGAGCGAATCGCTATCGTGCGGACCAAGATATTGGAGCTACCGGATGCACAAGCTGAGTTTGAAAAAGAGATTGAGTTGATGCAGCAAGTGGACTTGGTCATGCTTGATGCGGCCCAAATCTTGGAGCGACCCGAGACGGGCAAGCTGGCCATTGCAGCCGAGACAGAAGCGATCGAACTACTGCTGAAAAGCAAACGTATCAATCCAAAGAGCGGTGGAGGTGGCGGTGCCAGTCCCGGTGGCGGCGGTGGCGGGGATACGCAGGATGCAGCTATTGCCATGTTGGGACCCGGGATCAACGAGAAAGAAGCTCGCGAGGACCATGGCGTCCAACAGGCGACGGGCTCGTCGGGAACCAGTTTTCCAGAAGAATACCGACAGGGTCTGGACGAATACTTCCAAAGACTCGAACGCAAATCACTGCCCTAAGACTCTCAAAATGAATCAGTGTGTATTCAATCGATTGGCGATGGCCGCCCTCTTTTCATTTTGTTTCTTCGAGCCTAATGAAACTCGTGCGCAGGGAGAGTTGTTGCTAGGCCAAGAAGTTCGAGTGCAAATCAATGGCGTGGAAGTCAATGCCGCAAACGGCCAAGTGTTAAAAGGTTTGCGGTTGCAAGCGGTCGACGGAGTCCTTGTACCTGGGATGCCTCCGGACGCTGAGCTATCCAAGCGGCAGTTATTTATGTTGATGCGTGGGCTAATCCAAAACGAACTCTCCGTCGTGGATTCCGTCTGTAAACTCGATGATAAACAACGGCAAGCCATTGTCGATCTGGCAGAGCAGGAATGGACCGTCAAGACCAGCGCTGCGGTTTTGAAATGCCTACAGCAGCATGTTTTCGGAACCACCGATCTCGACAGTTTGGCCGAACGAACCGTCAGGAGTTGGCTGGTGACATCTGCATCCACCGAATCCGTAGCCGACTACGACCAAGAATTAGCAGATCGTATGGAGTACAGGAAGCACGCTTTGATCAGCGTGATGCTCGACTCGTTGGTCGCAAAACTGAACTTAAGTTCGACCCAGATGGAACAAATTGAGGCGATCCTAGACGAAAAATGGAGAGACCGTTGGTTTCGTTCCCTCGAAGCGACCTACAGCAATGTGTCTTTGTTCCCCGAAATTAAGCCCTCGTGGATTTCATCCATTCTCACAGACGCACAGCAGGCCGCCCAAGTTACACGCGAGTCACAACAGTTTTTTGGTTCCCACCAAGTCACACAAGATTCGCCCAGCTTGGCTCTCGACGCCCGATTCGTCATTGGATCGATCGCAAGCTCGAATGCAATAGCGTTGGCGATGGGAAGCAAAAAAGACGTCAAAGCTCCAAAGAGCGAGGAACAAAATGATGCGACAAAGCCTTAGAAGTTCTGGATCGCAATCGAGAAGTCTGGTTTGGTTGTTCGGTTCGGTTCGTCCCGCGATCTTCTTAACCGCGATCTTCGTATCGTTGGGCGCCTTTTCGTGTGCATTCGCTCAACAACAGGCAGTTCCACTACCGGCTCAAGCTATACAGATTCAACAGCAACGCATGCTACAAAATCTACAAGAGCGTGTGCAACCACGTGTTATTCTAGATGAGGATATTGATGATGAGGATGCGGTAATTTGGGGACAGGGCGCTTTTCCGCAGATGGACCGCCAAACAATGCGGGAGTCCATGTTCGGTGCCTTGGGAGGATCCGAAGCAGCCTTCCAAAAACTCAAGCGAGAAAGTATCCGACGCGAATTGGATCGAATCAACGCCATTTGCTCACTGACCAATGCCCAACAGGAAAAGTTAAACGAGGCCATCGAAATCGATATTCAACATGTCCATGCCAAAATCGAGACAGCGCTGAGCAAATTTGACTCGAAAATGACAGTGCAGCAATTTCAACAAATTCAACAAGAAATCCATACAGTCACTAGCATACACAACGCCATTTCAACTCAAGATGGAGAAGTCTGGCGAAAGGTCCTTCGCGCTCAACTTACCGCAGAACAATCTACAAGAATCGAAGAGGACAAGCAGAAAGTGGAAGCGAACCAATCGCGAACGCAGCAGCTCAAAGTCCTTTTACGCTTGCAACGAAAACTCGGACTGACGGCAAAGCAAAGGAATGCGTTGAGTGAATGGATCAAGGAGAAAAAGCAGACCCAATTTGATTTTGCCACCATTTGGAAATTGTTGGCTTCCGTCGACGACAACCAGATCCCATTCACAGCCACCCAGCGCAAGTTGCTCGCACAACCACTCGGTCCGGCCGATCTTGCGACTATGCCGATGGGCGAGCTCCCCCAACTTAATGTGGTTCCTATGATTCAGATTCGCCAACGATGAATAAGCTTGAGATGAAACACCAAAGTGCCCTTTTTCGTTCGCAGACCTGTAGGGCTCCAAATGGGCTCCTGCTCTTGGTTGGATTCCTTTGCTTGTTTACCCAAGTTACAGACGCTTGGGGGCAGGCGAAGATTGGCCGAGATGGCAATGCAGTCCAGGGTCAAACCGTTCCGCGAGACGTTCGTGAGATTTACGATCGTGGACTACTTTGGCTGGAAAATACGCAAGACGAGAGCGGTGGATGGAGCAAGTCGGGGGGGATGTCTGGAGGAGGTGTTTCCGGATTGGCTCTCATGGCGTTCCTTGCGTCCGGCGAGGACCCAAACTTCGGCAAATATAGCATACCGGTTCGCAAATCGATTCAATCCATCATTCGAGGGCAGAATCCAAACACCGGGTATCTTGGCGATAGCATGTACCAGCATGGGTTCGCGACTCTTGCGTTGGCGGAAGCGTATGGCGCGATTGATGAGCGAAATTTTTGGCCGGCCGATGCGGATATCAAACGCACTCGATCGATAGGTCAGGCATTGGAACTGGCGATTCGAACATCGGTAACTAGCCAGGACAAGAACACCTATGGCGGCTGGCGATATTCGCCCGACGCGAGCGACGCGGATACATCGGTTGCCGGTGCGATCCTGATGTCGCTTTTGGCGGCTCGCAACGCCGGGATCGAAGTCCCTGACAAGAATATTGACCGAGCCATCAAGTACTTTACAGGCATGACGTCCAGCAGTGGACAAGTCGCCTATGCAGGTGGCATGGGTGGTTTTGATAATTCACCGGCGAGAGTCTCCATAGCCACCTTGGTCTACGCCATTGCCGGCAGAAAAGACCTCAAGGAATTCAAGGCTACCTCTTCGTTTCTGAAATCGTCGGATTCGAACGAGGTGAACGATCATTATGGCGAGTACACGGCTTACTACAAAGCCCAGGCGCTCTTCCAGACGGATTTGCCTACTTGGGAGAAATGGAACAAGAATCTCATTCTAGAACTCAAGAAGAAGCAGAAATCGGACGGCCATTTTGACGGCAATTTTGGACCTGCAGTCGCAACGTCGATGAACCTCTTGGCTCTTGCTCTTAATTTTCGCTTTTTACCCATTTACGAACGATAGAACATCGATTGGCTAATATGCATTTCACAAAAACAATCGTGTTGATCCTTTGTCATTTTGCTGTATTGCAATGGGCGAACATTCAAGCTGCCGATCCCAAACCTGCAATTCCACCGAAGATTGACAAATCGGTTGGTACGCTCCATTTGATTGGCGGAGATGTCTACAGAGGAGAAATCGCGAGCGGCTCTAATCAAGAAGCCAATGGTGCACTGATCTGGCGGTGCCCTGCATTCGCTTCGGACTTGATCGTCCCATGGAACGCCATAGACCGATTGACACAGCCCAGCTTAGATGCTCCGCAACCAGAACCTCAGTCGACGGACTCCAGTGCGGAAATGTTTGTGTTCGAACTGCAATCCGGCGAAACCATATCGGGACGATTTGCAAACATGATGGATCAATGGATTGAAGTGGATAGTCCGTTGGCCGGGAAACATAAATTGCCTATTGAATCCATTCGAAGCATCTTGCGCATTAGGCCAACGATGGTTGCCCAGGGCGGCTCGCTTGCCATCTCGGACTGGAAACAAGTTGCGCCACCCATCAAGGCCGGGGGCCGAAGCAAGTGGTTCGAACGGACGGGTTCCTTCGATACGGAAACGGCAGGGACAGCCATCACACAGCAAGTCGTGGTTCCCGACTTGGTTGCCATCGATATCGAAGTCGCTTGGGAGCAAGCCAGCCCGAATTGGATGTTGACGCTCGGTGAGCCGCGTCGCATGGAGTTGCATTTCCGAAAGCTTGAAACACGAAACATGATTTCGATCACGATTCTTGTCGATGATGAACTTTCAGCAGATATTGAAACGGCTCAGATTCCAAGCGATGGATTGAGCTCGATATCTCTGAGGATGCTGTGCGATTCCAATCGAGGTCGCTTTGTGTTATTGCAGAATGGAATTCCTATCGCGCAATTGCGTTTGACGAAATCGATGCGATTGACCGGTCGGCATAGCCTGACATTCACCAACATCGCGCAAGGCCAGATCTCTCTCCGCGAACTGAGAGTCTATCCATCGGTTTTCACTGCCCCATTCATGAAACCCAAGGGAACGCCTGAGGCAAATCCTGATGAGGCTCGCGTTACCGAAACACTATTGCGCAACGGAGAAACCTTTGTTGGCCGACCAAGCCAATTCGACGCCGCCACGCGATCCTTTGGATTTGCGGATGGAAACACCAACCTTGGCCGCGTTTCGATTGAGCAAGTCGAGAGAATCGAGTTTCCGCCTAGCGAAACAACGACTACATCCAACGAGAGCAAACCCTTTTTTGTGGCGGAACTCAAGTCGGGAGCCAGGTATTTCGGGCAGGCTGCCAAAATGCAAGGGGACAATATCCTATTGACCATCGATTCCATTAAGTCCACTGTGCAAATGCCTGTTCAAGACCTGCAATCGATGGGGTTGAGCGTTTCGGCAAGCAATCCCAAAACCACAAGAAAAATCGACTTGGCGGGAATGATGAAGTTTGTGTCACCGTGGACGACATCGACGGGAACGATCGATCGAGTCGCGGCTAATGCAGCTGAGGGGAATGGTGCAGACAATCGTCCAAAACTATTCTGGAAACCCATCGCAACGAACTCCGTTGCACTGGCTCGAGATGCGACAGGCACAATCGAGCCCATCTTGATTGGGCCGGCAAAGTCCGTCAACGATTTGACGGTTGCCCGAAACGTGAATCCGAAAACAGGGCAAAAGCCGACCGAGACAGATTATGGCCGACCTTTGAAAGCCGATGAGCCATCGCTGTTCCTAAAGAGCGGCGACTGTTTCCCCGCCGTGGTGGACATCATTGACGAAACACAAACGAATTTCAAGTCTGAGATTTTCGAGGCGGGCCAAATTGAGAATGAGTACGTGCGAGGCATCCGAGTACTCGCCTATACTGGCGCCGACATCAACGAAAAAGGAGTCCGAAAAAGACTGCTCACTTTACCTCGCTCGCAGCGAAGCAATCCTCCTTCGCATTTGATTGTTTCCAGAGAAGGAGATGCGATTCGCGGCCATTTGAAGGGGCTGACACCGGATATCGCGACCATGGAGGTCCGCGGATCGGAGTGTGCAATCATGATGAAGACGGTAGCTGAAATCATTTGGTTGCTCGACGCGCCCGAAATCGTTCCGCTCGGGAAGGAGCTCGAGAAAAAATCGACTCCTGAAATCGAACCGAAGTCAAACGGTTCCGATTCGAATCGCGAGCTTGAGTGTCAAGCGTTGTTTAGTTCGGGCACTCGCATCAGCGTTGTACCTGACCGCATTGAGAACGGCATCCTATACGGCCAACATCCTCAATTAGGTAATTGCCAAATCGATCTTTCTAAGATTGCTCGATTGGTGCTTGGGGATGCGATTATGGAGGAAGCGGGAAGGAACCGATTTGGAAAATGGCGACTTGAAAACGCCATCGATCCCAAGTTCGTCAATGATTTGGATTCGCCCGAAGAAGGTGGGGCAGCCAACAATCCGAATTCCGTGTTTGCGAAAATGATAGGTGAGGCGGCACCCGAATTTGAACTTAAGAAGATGGACGGGACCTTGTTGCGATTATCCGATCTGCGAGGGAAAATTGTTGTACTTGATTTCTGGGCAACATGGTGCGGCCCATGCATTGCATCGTTGCCAAAGTTGACTGAGATTTCGCAAGAGTACAAAGGCGCAGGCGTTGAGTTGGTCACGATCAATATCGAACAGAAACCGGCCGAGATTCAAGCCATGTTGAGCAGGCTGGAGATCAATCCAACGGTCGTCTTGGACTCCGACGGTGCGATCGCGAGGGCTTATCGAGCACAGGCGATTCCGCAAACAGTCGTAATTGATCGAATGGGAAATGTTTCTCAAGTCATCGTTGGTGCCGGAGATTCATCGGAGAAAAAAGTCCGCGAAACACTCGACATGATGCTTAACACCAAGCTCTAAGGCAATCGGCAGATTGCAGTATCCAAACCCGAGCCCGTAACGGCTCGTTGCTTTAATGGATTACGAGACGGGGTATTCGAAAGTGGCATGGGCGCGCTCGCCTCATCTTTACCCACATCTTTTGATCTTGCTCCCCTCGCCCTGTACTCGGGGAGAGGGGCTGGGGGTGAGGGGTTTACACTGTGTTTTGATTTAGTTTTTGATCGTAAATTCAATGTCCATCCTCGTTTCAGAAGCGTAAACAAACCACTGAACCTGAGGCTACCAAGTCAGGGATCGCTTTCACGTATCGGGTTATGATCGGTAGTTTTCAGTCTGCGGCTCGCCTAAGGCGACTGACCTCGGCAGCTCGAAGCTTACCTACCAATCTGAAACTATTTTAGACCTTCCAAATAAGCAAGCAGATCGGCCGCTTGCTGTTTGGTTAGATTGGATAGCAGCTCGACAGGCATGAGCGATTGAGCCGACCGTTTTTCCATTTCAATACTATCGATAGCAATTGTGATTGGTTCGCCGGTACCAGGTTGCAATAAAAGTTCCTCATCCGTACGTTTGAGTACTCGGCCGATGGTTGTGGAGCCATCGCTCGTTAAGACGATGATGGCTTGATACGCTTCCTCGATGGACTCATCCGGTTTGATGATCTGATCCAGAAGTTTTTCTCGGGTATATTTCTTACCGATTTTGCTTAGATCCGGACCGGTGGATTTTGCCTGCCCATCCACCCGATGGCATTGATTGCACTGACCTACCCCTCTTTCAAACAGCTTCTTTCCTGAATCGCTTTTGCCATCTACGGCGAGGAGTGTGGCAGGTGACCAACCACTTCCTAGTCGCTCAATCCGCTGATCCGGTCTCGCCAATGGCTCGATAGCATCCCGAATGACATCCTCGCTTTCAAGTGCTCGAAGGATGATTGAATCGCGGAACGTTTTAGGGACGCTGCCACTTCTTATCGCGTGAACGAGAAACATACCGCTGGTCGAATCTGCTAGAAGTCGCTCACACGCCTCCATTCGCTCTTGGTCGTTCACCTGCCCAACAGGAGCGGTAACCCGATCCAGCGCAGCCCGAACCGACTCATCCTTTGGAAGTTGGAGAATCCAATCGTGGATCAACTGCACTCCTTTTTCGTCAACGGAGTGGGCACCGATGTGAGGCATTCGTCCCGTACCAGACTTCGCCATGCGATAAAGGATCAATGACTGGGCCGGTGAACCGGGTGCGATTAACTTAGCATCGCGAAATCCATAGTCACCCTTCATCGGTGGCATATCAACCGACTTTGTGTCAGCTAACGATTTGGCAAAGGGCATGTCAAGGTTCGACGATCCCACCGCTCCAAACATATGGCAGTGCGCGCAATTGACGTGGAGATACGATCGCGCTCGGACGTTGAGTGAGGCTGCCGAATTTTCCGCAGATGCCATGCAAGTGAACCGTTCGTCGCTAGCAGGTTGCTTTTCCTTGCCGAGTGCGGCGAATCCTTGTCGAATCAGGGTTCGCCAGCTATCCGACTTTTCGTTTGGCTTTCGCAGTTGAGCTTCCAACATGCCAAGCGATTCACCCGCCCAGGTTGTGTGGCAAGTTCTGCATTGGCTTCGAGATGGGAAATTCCATGTCATTTTTTGGTTGGGTTGTTTCGGATCATCCGAGTCAAGGGCAACGGATCTTTGACCCCCATCGGCTGGAACGAGAGTGGCATCGGATTGGTCATCGTTCCAACGGTAGCTGTAGTAGCGCCAATCCGCGACTGCGTTCAAGTGAGCAATCTGAGTTTCCAACGCGATACGGCTTGATTCATCCCCAGGGCGTACTTGAATCGTGTAGGTCTTGGCCAGTACGGTACCAGGCGGATATTTTACCTTGGTTTTGAACCAGTCAATGGTTGGTTGTTCGTCTTGGTAAAAGGTAGCTTGCCCATCGCCTGGGATCGCCAACAAATATTCGGCTTGGGCGCCATCGGCCCACATCGAGGCATTGAGTTCATACGTCGCGACGCCTGGTGCTGGCTTGCGAGTCTTGATATCGGACCACAGTCCGGAGCGCGAGAGTGCGAAAGGGAATTGCTTCTTCTGCTGGCTGGGCTCTTGCTTTGCTTCCGGGTTCTCCTTGAATCGGTACAACCCTGCCTTTTGTTGATCGTTCGAATAGTCGCAAACCAACAGATCTCCATCGTGATCGATCGCAAAGCAAATCGGCTTGACGTTGCTGGCGGCGATTTCGATCGGCAACGCCACCTTTTCCTTGTCGAATCCAACGGACCAGAATCGTTTCGTAATCCAATCGCCAAAAATGTATTTGCCTTGCAATCCGGTCCGTTGCGTCCCGCGATAGACGAAACCACCTGTGACCGATGCGGCGTCTGCATGAGAAAGTACAACATCTGCAGGGAGGATGGGCGTTGGCCCGACTTTGCCATGAATGTTGACGTCACCTGGCCCCTCTTTGATGGACCATCCGTAGTTGCCGCCCGATCGAACGCGATAGACCATTTCGTACATTTCCCATCCAACATCGCCAACCCATAGATCGCCCGTGGCCCTATCAAAGCTCATCCGCCACGGATTGCGAAATCCAAATGCATAGACCTCATGTTTGACACCTGAAAGATGAACGAATGGATTGTCTTTTGGAATCGAGTATGGTCTGTCCTTGTCGGGATGATCCACATCGATTCGCAAAATCGAAGCGTAGAGATCCGTGATGTCTTGACCCGTGCTCAGCCTATCTGGAGGCGAAGGAACCTCGAGATCACCGATCGAAATGTAGAGATAACCATCGGGTCCGAAAAGGAGTGTGCAGCCATTGTGACCACCGCCTCCGCAGGTCAATATGGTTACTTCGCTTGTGAGATCGATAGTGGGTTCCGGTTCATCCGTAACTCGAAAGCGTGCAATGTGAGTGCCATTGGGGTCCTTGGGGCTCGTTGGATTGACGATATAGCAAACGCACGCAAATCGGTTTTCCAAGAAGTTTGGATGAAATACGATGCTGTAGACGTCGATCCTCTTTTTGGCAGGTAAGATCGATTGCAAATCGCACATTAGACTCGGCTGAAGATCGGGATGGGATTCCGAAAATGAGACCACTTTGCCTTTCTGCTCAACGACGACCAGCCGATCCGTTCCGGGCAAGGGGACCATTGCAACTGGCCCGGTGAATTCTTGCTTTGGATATGCCCGCTCCAAGACAAAGGGCAAGGGAGGGTCGGGGGTTCCAACAAACATGGAATCGTTCCATGGAACCCTTGTTGCGGACTCTTGTGCGAAACTATCGCGTGTCATGGCCACCAAACAGGCAGCAACCCAAAAAAACAAAAGCGGGTTGTTCATAGTATTGGCAGTTGATCGGCGTTGAATGTGCATGGCGGTAGGATCCTACTTCTCAAATTTGCCTATAATTTGCTTATAAGTTTTCTCGCCAACTTCGATTGCTCATCATCTAAGACTTGCCAGCAAGCGAGCCCATTTCCAACGAGCTCATATTGGTCAAATTTCCAGCCAACCTTCATCTGCCGATCGATTTCGAATATTTGGGGATTCTCTGGGCCGGCATGGCAATTGCCAACCACGATGTTGCCGTTCGGCAGCTCCTCAAGGCAGGTGGTCCATTTCAAATCGATGTTCGTACCCGGAACGCGATTCTTAATCTCCCAGACAATTTTTTTGTCGGGCGATACTTCGACAACACTATTGCCACTCCCGGATGCGATCAATGTGTTTCCGTTTCGGAGTCGAATGGCGCCATAGACCCTCGTACCGATCGGGTAGTCCCAAATGACTTCACCGGCTCGATTGTATTCGGCGACGATCCCCGGTTGTTCCGAGCAAACAAGGTAGGTCTCTTGCGGCGTGATGCGCATCAGCCGAGTGGATTGCATTCCTCCCTGTTTCAGCGGAATCTCATGGACAATCTTCCCGTCGGAATCGACCTCGATGATTCGACCGACGCCACTCTCGGCAATCACAGTGTGACCGTTCGGCAACCGGGCGAACGCGTGAACGTCAACCTTCTTTCCAGCGTTCCCGTTCATCGTCGCTGAGTCGTAGCTCCAAACGACTTTGTTTTCGAGTGATATCTCGTTGAGTTGGGTCCAATTGTCGTGGAAGAGGATATTGCCGTTGGGCAGGAACTGCACGTCGTGATGCCCTGCGTGCCCTTGTGCCGGTCCGGCTGTCTTGTGGGACCATAAAACTTTGCCTTCGGCATCGCATATCGCGACAATGTTTTTGCCGTACGAAGCGCTTACCAACACCAGCCGTTCCGCGCGTGAGTTTCCAGCAAAGAAAAGAGTTGCCACAAGTGCAAAAAGCAGGACACCGGGTTTCATAGAAGCGATCGTTTCAACAAAGGGAGAGTTGCGAGGGTCTAAATCACGAATCAATCATTGTAAACCATCATGAATGTGCGTGCAGCGTCGCCCTTTGCACTTGCTCCCGACGGACCGAACACAAGGAATGACGCGTTCGTTCAACCTAGGATTTCTCGCTTCTTCTCGACGTAGTCCCAGAGAACAAACCGATCCAAGTCGTTGCCGGCTGTAAAAAATACGCGGCCTTTGGTCTGTTCCGCCAATCGGTAGGCAAACCGGATGTCTTCTTCCGACTGCGACCAGCTTGGCACCAGGAACAAATTGATCACGATACCTTCCTTTGCGCATTTCAACGCTTCACGCATCGTCTCCTTTTCCGTCCTAGGATCAGGTGGATATAAAAGAAATAGCGTTTCCTCTTCGAAGTGAGCTGTGGGGAGACCGTCGGTGATCAGCACGATTTGTTTGTTCGGCGTGTCTACGGTTGCCAAATTCTGGCGTGCAAGTCGCAAGGCATGCTGAATGTTGGTGAAGTGAGGCGGAATGTCTTGTTCGCTAACATTTTGCTGGCTCATGTCCGCTTTCAGTCGAACGACCGGGTTGTGAATGGTCACTGGCTTCGGCATCATATCGATGATTTCACCTGGTCGTCGCAGTTTGGCAAACGTGTACATCTCAATGAACCGAAGAAAGTCACCGGGGTACTCACTGGTGATCAAACCTTGGAGCGCCAATCCCATGCGTTTGACGTTCATGTACTGACCGTCGTACCGCATTGAACCGCTCATATCCATTGCGACGACGGTAGCGCACTTCGGGCTATTTCGCGTCATGTGCACTTCGAGATCATCGGATCGCAATCGAATGGGGCGTTCATCAGGACGACGAAGCATCGCATTGATAACGGATTGAGTGGTATCTAAATTGGCAATCGAGTCACCAAATTCGTATTTTTTGGTCGACGGCAACTCGACATTACCGTCGCCGACGATGCGACCCGTATGCCGGCCCGATCGGGATGCTTTCAATTGGGAAAAGATCCGTCCCAGCAAACGGCTTTGAAATATTTTGTGCGCCTTGGGAGTCAAATGAAAAGCGCCTTTCTCATCGCGATCAAGCCCTTGACGTTCGGCCATCTCCCGAACGTAGTTGTTGATCTGTTGACGCAATTCCTCAAGTTGGTTCAAGTCAGCAGGCGGCGCAAACTCGGCGAGGGCCTCCATATCGATCAATCCGATTTGGGCTGTCTTGGCTGCTTCTTTTAGTTGTTCGAGGAGCTCATCGATCTTTTCAAGTTCCTTCTTGATCTCAAGTGCTTGCG
>Ga0194045_1000155_pt1 | contig 21762 bp, 14 predicted proteins | sample JunL6211m_MetaG_FD_161686 | JGI IMG/M metagenome (GOLD analysis project Ga0194045, IMG submission 161686) | Anoxic zone freshwater microbial communities from boreal shield lake in IISD Experimental Lakes Area, Ontario, Canada - Jun2016-L626-11m | ecosystem: Environmental > Aquatic > Freshwater >...
CGACAAGTTCCGTCTGGTGCAAGTGCTTGTTTACTTGCCGTTCCCCAGTGACTTAGCCTTGTTCAATACAATGTGGGATGAATGGCTTCCCGAGGGGCATGCACCCTCAAGGGCTTGCACTCACCCCACGCTGGCAGCTCCTGGCTACCGCGTCGAGTTAGTCTTGACCGCTTCTGTTTTGTAGCAAACTAAAGAAAGAACTTTTGCGTTTCCAAAAATAATGTGGCCGCACCGATGATAAACAAGACCAAGATGCTTGCCCATAATCCTATGTCAAACAACTTAGACGGTTTTAGTTCTGGCAAACATCGCTTGTAACGAAAATAAAGTGCTGAAAAGCCAAGCATTGGTAGCATAATGGCTTGCGCAGATCCGCTTAGGAATACCAGCCAAGCCACTTGCGGGAGCAGCCAGTAGACGAGCAAGCACAACATGGGAAAAAGGCCGCTTAGCCCTCGAACCCACTTGGATTGTGTGACCTCATCGCCATCGATGAGGCCCACAACATTCAATGCATCGGAAAATGTCCTCGAGTGGCTTGCATTGGCAACATAAAACGTCGAGTAGAGAACCATGAAGGCACCCAGCAAGAACGTAACTTGTGCCCAACTCCCGAGCACGGGCTTGTACATCACCGAAAGCGTTTGCAGCAGATTGGAGTCTTGAGGCTGGATACCAGCCCGATGAAGAATTCCGGCTCCCAAAACAAAGAAGCCAATCGTCGCGGTTGTATAGATAATCATCGAAACCCAGATATCGGTTTTCATGATGCGAAGCCAACCGCGAGCTCGCTTTCCCCACGCTTCGGTTCCATCGTAGGGCCCGGTGCTTTTCGCATATCCCTTTTCAATGCACCAGTAGGGGTACTGAATCAACTCAGCCGCACCCACTCCAATGATACCCACGGTCGCAAAGGCCATTGCGAATGACTGTCCGAGATCGCCTTTCGGCAATCCGAAACTCAAGCCATCGATCCATTCCTTCATCGGGATTTGCCATGCCGGTAGCATTTGCAAACCGACCACATTTCCCATAGTCACCAAGGTAAAGATCGCGACCATCATGGTTGCGGCGGACTGAATGAAGTTGTAGCCACCGTAGACGAGCATCAACGAAGTGCCAACGGCGACCGGAATCGCCCAAAGTCGGTCGTCCCAGGGCCGCGGCAATGGAACCGTCTTCAATTCCGCATCCGTCCAATTCGCCTGTGAGTTGCCGTACTTTTGCAAATAAATTCTTTGTTTCGCAGCAATCTCGTCGAGCGTTGGCATGGCCTGAGCCTCGGTCGATGCTGGGGTTGTTTTTCCAGAAGCCGCGTTTTCTGCGTCCACTTTTGCGATCACTTGACCGAGCAGTCGCTGAGATTCTAGCGTTGCTATTTCCTGGAACTCGCGGCCTTGCTGGGTCATCGGTTGAACTAACGCCAGAGTTTGCCCGACACCACCCACGATTGCTCCCAATTGGCCGATGCTGCAAAACCACATAAAAAACCAATACCAAATCAACCAGTTTCCACGGCCGGGGATACGTGGACCGGGGACTTGATTCAGCGCTGATAGAGTGGGTGTTCCGCTGGCAATGGTAAAACGCCCAATTTCGATTTGGGCAAAAACTTTGATGACGCAACCCAGGATGATCAACCACAACAAACTCAAGCCTGCTTTGGCGCCGGTAATCGTGGTCGCGATCAACTCGCCCGAACCAACAATCGACGCAGCAATGATAAGCCCCGGCCCCAAATGCGACAGAATTCCAAGCCAGTGAACGGGAGGTTCGTGAACGGCATCGGCGGACCTCGAATCAATGGGTTTTGGCTTGGACATGGTGGGAAGGATGTTGAGTTGAGAGGTCGATCACGGGTTCGAAAAACGTATTGTACTTGATACTAACGGACTACGTAGTCGTATCGGTGAGACAAGCGTCGAAAAAAAGGTACACTTGTATTCGAACTCTCGCGAAAAGTTCTCCCACACATCGCGGATTATTGATGCAACACTTTTTTTGCTGATTGGAGCACAGTCTCGATGATCGTTGGAATTCCTAAAGAGGTCAAAGAAGATGAGTACCGAGTTGCGATGTTGCCTGTGGGGGTCGAGGAATTGGTGTCCCGAGGACACGAGGTCTTGGTTCAGACAGGCGCGGGATTGGGATCGGGCCTTGCCGACGATGACTACCTGCAAGCCGGCGGAACTCTACTGGCGTCCGAAGCAGACATTTTCAAGCGAGCCGACCTTATTGTTAAAGTGAAAGAACCGATGGAATCGGAGTGGCCGATGATACGATCAGGCCAAACGCTGTTTACTTACTTCCACTTTGCTGCCGATCGAAAGCTCACTGAGGCGATGCTCGAATCAGGCGCAAGTTGCCTCGCGTACGAAACGCTTCGCGATAATCAAGGTCGACTGCCACTGCTCACGCCGATGAGCGAAGTCGCCGGGCGGATGAGCATTCAAGAGGGCGCTAAATTTCTTGAGCGGCCTCAAATGGGGCGAGGCATCTTGCTTGGCGGCGTGCCTGGCGTTGCCCCCGCCCACATCACCATTCTCGGTGGCGGTGTAGTAGGAACCAATGCCGCACGCATTGCCGCAGGCTTTCGTGCCGATGTCGCGATTCTCGATATCAATCTAGATAGGCTCCGTTACTTGGATGACGTTATGCCTCCCAACGTAAATGCGCTATTTAGCGATCGCCACACGATTCGCGATCAATTGCGACGAGCCGACTTAGTGATCGGTTCGGTATTGATCCCGGGCGCCAAAGCCCCCTATCTCGTTCGCAAGGAAGACTTGAAATTGATGAAACAAGGGAGTGTCATCATCGATGTGGCCATCGATCAAGGTGGCTGCGTTGAAACGAGTCGGCCAACAACGCATCGCCACCCAACGTATATCGTTGACGACGTGGTTCACTATTGTGTAACCAACATGCCTGGGGCTGTTGGCCGAACAAGCACGTTTGCGCTTTGCAACGTGACATTACCCTGGGTGGTTCAGCTCGCAGAAAACGGGGTAGACAACTGCATTGCAAATTCCAAAGCCCTTCGCGACTCCTTGAACGTCCATCACGGAAGGGTCACCAATCAAGCTGTCGCTCAGACTTTTGACATGGAGTATGTCGCCTAGCTGCGCTGACAAAATCGGAAAAGTCGAATTGAGCGCCCAAAAGTACGCCGAAAATGGGTGTTATCGAAACGAGTTGCAGAACAGGCGAATCGGGTGGACCTAGAATGGCAATGAGAAGATTTTCAGCCTTTCGAGCTTAATTTGCCCCCGTCCGTTCCACCTGAGTCGTGTATTTTGTGAATCTCACTAAATCGAACAACCCCTGGATCGCTGGCCTTAGCAGTTTTGTCATACATTTGGCAATTCTGCTAATCATGGCGATTTGGACGATCGTAGGGGTGGGCAAGGGAGGACGGATCCTTATCGACAGCGGTATCTCAACCGATTCGACAGAAGCATTCGAGATCTTGAATGTCGAAAAATCGGAGGACGAAGCGAGCGAAGGGGGGGTTGGCCCAGACGACATCAACTCCTCAATCCTCGCGTCGGATTCGACTCCATCTCTCGTAGTCGACGTGGGGGGCGAACCAAAACCATCAGCCAATCTATCGGATTCGATTCGGCTATCGGGAAGCAAAGGGGAAGACAACGCGTTTCTTGGATCGTCTTTGGAATCCCGAACACCCAAGAATCGGGCAACAACTGGCATTCGAAACGGAGCCACGCAAGCCAGCGAAGCTGCGGTAGAAGCGGCATTGGCGTATCTTGCAAACCACCAAAAAAATGATGGGTCGTGGACCCTTCGCTTTGACGATGTTCCCTGCCAAGGCCAATGTAGCCATGGCGGTGCCAATAAGTTGGACTCGCATGATGTCGCTGCGACGGGTTTGGCATTGCTCTGCTTTATGGGTGCTGGGCACACCATGCATGTTGGTGAGTACAGCGAGCAAGTAAGCCGAGGTGTTTACTTCCTGATTCAAAAACTCAGGATTCAAAGTGGGCGTGGAACTTGGCTATCCTCGACCGCCAGCGCGGAAATGTACGAACATGGGATCGCAACTCTAGCTTTGTGCGAAGCCCTACAAATGACTGGCGACGAATCGCTGGCGGAATCTTGTCAAGCTGCCATTCGGCAAATCATCTACGCTCAGCACAACGATGGCGGCTGGGACTATCATCCCAAGGCTCCAGGCGATCTATCGATTGTGGGCTGGCAAGTGATGGCGTTGAAAAGTGCTGTCAGCGCTAAACTGGATGTCCCCACAGACACGATACGCGGGATCGATTTGTTTGTCCGCCGGGAAAACGTAGGCGGGTTCATGTTTCGATATCGAGCTGGGAAAGGAACTCCATCCATGACGGCCATAGGCAATTTAATGCGAGTTCTCCGGGGCGTTTCCAAGACAGACGCGATGCTGATTCGTGCCGTTGACTATCTTGCGGACAAAGGCCCGTCGGATCATGACGCGTACTATAACTACTACGCAACGCAAGTTCTCTTTCACTACGGCGGCAAACCTTGGGACAAGTGGAATAAAGCGATGCGAGAATTCTTGATCGCAACCCAAGAACAATATGGGCACTCGGCAGGCAGTTGGTGGCTTCCTGGAGATCCACACAACCAAACGGCGGGGCGATTGTATGTAACCGCGATGGCTTGTTTGACACTCGAAGTCTACTATCGATACCTGCCCGTTTATGAAGCGTCCGACATGGAATTCAAGCTTTGAGCTTGATTGAACCAAGCATAAGCACATCCGCAAATGTTTTTCAACCCAATTAGCCGTTGGGCGATAGCCCCGGTTTTCCAATTGCTCGACATTCGTCGAGAACCGGGGCTATCGCCCTTCGGCTATCAGTTTGTTTCACTCGAAGACTTGTACCGATGTGCTTATTACGCCACAAGCCCACAGGGCCGATCCGCTCGGATGTTTTCGATCGTCACTAGTCCTTCAGTTTGGAAACGATTTTTTCAAGGCCTACAAGATTGACTTGGAGTCTTGTTCGAGCGTCTTCGTCCGTATGATTGAGGATCCCGATCGGTCCTTCGTATCCGCTTTTCGCAATTTCTTTGAGCACTTCTAGGTCGCGATCACCTGTTCCAATCGGCAGTATCTTCTTGCCGATCCGTTCGCCATCGGTTTGCATCCCATTGATGTTGATGGCCAATAGATGGGGCATTATTAGCTTGAGAATGGCAGGCAATTGGTCGAGTTGATCGTGTGCATGATGCAAGTTGAAAACGATCCCAACGTTGGGCATGTTGACTCGTCGAATGAGTTCCACTTGGTTCTCTGGTTGGCCAAACCACCCACCGTGATTGTAGAGTCCGACTTTGCATCCAATCGCGTCCGCCGCCTGGGCGATCGATCGGATACGTGTCGCCTCCGCCGTTGCAAATTTTTCAGATTCCTCGCTCGACATTTTGGGATCCCCGCCACCCATCACCCACAATTGCGGATGCACATCGTTCTTCTTCAAGGTTTGTAGGATCAACTGTGCCTCATCGTTGAGTACCGTTGGAAACCACCATGCAAACAGTTCGATGTCATGCTTCTTTAGCGCTACGATTTCGCGTTCAAAAGTCGGGATGTGCTCGGCGCGGTAATCGTAAGCGAATCGTGTAATGCCTAATTCTTGCAACATGGCCGCTCTCTCTTCCGGATTGCGCTTAGCGGCATCAAAGGGGACGATGCACCAAGCCACCAAATTTTTCTTGCCATACAACTTGTCGACGGATTGAGCTGTCGCGAACGACCCGGTGGTCGCAAGAAATAGGAAAAGAGAAACACTTCGAAATGCGAGGCACGTGTTCATGATTGGATTCAAGACTTTCGGAACTGTGGGCCGCCGAAACTCGTGACGAGTTTCGCTACGATAATAATGGCTCGAACAGTCCTTAGTGTAGAATAATTGTTCATGATTTGAAACTCGACTCTCCTAACGAGGTATCCAATGATTCGACTACTTGGTTCAGCAAGCATTTTCGCCGCATTTAGTTTCTACACATTAATCAGTTTGGCGGCGGATTCGGTGCTCGAATCCGCGGATGCGAAAGTAACGCTCGTGTCCGAGGGTTTCAAATTTACCGAGGGACCTGCGGTTGATTCGCAAGGCAATGTCTTCTTTACCGACCAACCCAACGACCGGATCATGAAGGTCGATCTGGATGGCAAAGTGACTGAGTTTATGAAGCCGGCTGGACGCAGCAATGGGATGTTTTTCGCGCCCGACGGAAAGCTCATTGCATGCGCAGACGAGAAAAATGAAATGTGGGAAATCTCGCCCGACAAATCGCATCGTGTCTTGTTCAAGAACTTCGAGGGGGAGCGACTAAACGGTCCGAATGACGTTTGGATTGATTCGAATGGGATGATCTATTTCACCGACCCTCATTATCAACGCCCTTGGTGGGAGCATAAAAAGCAGCCCCAAAAGAAACAGGCACTTTATCGTACCGACCGAGATGGTTCCAACATGATTGTAATGGACGACGCTCTGGTACAACCCAACGGGATTATTGGCGATTCAAAGCGCCGGCTTGTTTTCGTGGCTGACATCCGCGATTCCAAGACGTACCAATACACGATCGCAAACGATGGCTCGCTGATCGATCGCAAGCTCTTCTGCTCGATGGGCTCCGATGGGATGACCATCGACAATCAGGGTAACGTCTACTTGACCGGAAAAGGAGTAACGGTATTTGACAAGGACGGCAAGCAGATCGAAGTCATAGCCGTCCCGGAATCTTGGACAGCCAACGTTTGCATCGGAGGCAAAGATCGACAGACGTTGTACATTACCGCTTCGGATTCACTCTATAGCATCCGACTGAAGAATGCTGGTTTGTAGAGGTCGTTGACCACTAACGATTAAATTATTGCTCCCTTCTCCCCGGTACTCCGGGGAGAAGGGCTGGGGATGAGGGGCTGAGTGCATGGGAATCGCTATTGTATCCCATGCAAAATACGTCGATCCCCCGCTCCCCGGAGTACCGGGGCGAGGAGGAGAAAATACTCAGGGAGATCACGGAAATCACGGTCATTTTTTGCTATGCAAATTATCCGGCGTGCCAGAAATTTTGGCGTTTTCTTTCGAGGTGGGTGGACTTTCTAGGGTCAACAACGCAAAAAGATCCGCGAGCTCTTGTGCCGATACTTGATTCTCTATCCCTTCGGGCATCAAGGACTTCTTGTCTTGCTTGAACTCTTCGATGTCATCGTTTGGGATCGTTTGGTCTTTGCCGCCTTGAACCCGAATCACGGTCCGTTTTTCGTCCCGTTCTAACAACAAACCAGTCACGATCGTCCCATCGACCGTTCGCAGCGTTACTCCTTTGTACGCTTCGCCGATTACCAAACTGGGATTAAAAACACTGACAAGCAACTGCTCATACGAACCCCGGCCATTGGCGGTGATGTTCGGACCAACTTCGACCCCCCGTCCATGCATCAAATGGCATTGGCCGCAAATACGATCGTACACGATCCAGCCTTGTTCCGCGTTGCCTCTAGCATCCCAACGCAAATCGTTGGTAACACGTTTGATAACTTCTTCTCGTTCCTTCGAGCTTTCGGCGCTGACGTTGCCCCAGATTTTTTTCACGGCGTCGCGAATGCTCTCGCTCGTATCCTTGGCCAACAGCCTCACTCGATTCGGGCTGATCAATTCTTTTCGAAGTTTGCCCGCAACGATTTGTGCGAGCAAGGCTTGAGCGGTTTCGCCTCTCTGACACATTCGTTCGGCGATGGCTGCTTGTATGTCACTTTTGAGCGACGGAAGTGCGATTGCGAGACGGGATGTGTCGTCGGCCGATGCTCGCGCGATTCCCGCATCCAAGACCGCATCGCGGTAGGGGACGTCGACTTTGGAGTTTTGACTGAGGTCCTTGATGAGTTGAGTGAGTGCTTCTGAGGCAACGTCGGGTTGCATTTTGACGACCGCTTGAAACATTTGCTTTCGTAACGCGCCATCCAGTTTGCGTTCCAGCGCCCAAGCGCGGGCCGTTGCAATCGCGTCTGCATTGGCACAAAGCAATCGGACGGAGAGCAGTGCTTTTTTCCATGGCGAAACCGCTCCGTCGAGGTTTGTGTAATCGGCTTTGAAGTGTGACTTTTCTTCGTGTGATTGCAGCCACTGTTCCAGTATCGGCCGAAGCGATTCGATTTTGATCTCGCCCGTTCGAGCTTTTGCCAACAAGCTCTCCATTGTGGATGCGGCGAGGTCCGAATGCTTTTCGCTCAATCCGCCCGCAATTTTCAAAATGGAGCTGCAGGCACGTTGACTTGATTCGTCCGTTAGATCCGACCTGACATCGGCGATCAAGCGAGTTGCAATGCGTGGCGACATTTCTCGTAGCAGATCTTGATCCCGCTCCAATTCGCGCAAGATACTCTCGGAAATCATGACTTGTTGTTCGACCACGTGAGGCTTGAGGTTTTGCCAAACGACGCGAGGCACAATCGGATCTTGAACGCTGGCTCTCAATACTGCGATTTGTTGCCTAACATTGTCCGCCGAACCAGATTGGCCGGTTGCCAATTTGGGAGCCGCAATCGATACCTGCAAGCGAACCCTTGGATCTGGATCGATTGCCAATGTGTGGATGCGGTTCAAGGCGCTAGAGTTTCGAGAATCCTGTCGGCCCGCGATGCGAGTTCCCCATGCTCTCAACTCAGGCGAGCTATGAACGAGCAGTTGATTCAAAAAATCATCAGGCAGCAATCCCGATCCGGTCAGGGACCACAGTGCGTGCATTCGGTGCTTGGGAGTGCTTTCCGGCCTGAGCACAATCGCTTGAAGTTGCTGCGCCGATTTAACATCTTGCGATACGACTCTGCGTTCTTGCAATTTCAATTGAGCGCGTTGACGATTGAAGATGTTGTCGTCCGACAATAGCCCAATCAGCTCGGTATTGCTGAGTTTGCCAAAGTCTTTGACTTTCGTTGGTGGGCGAGTTCCATGGACGATTCGATACAGTCGACCATGTGCTCGATCCACTCCCTTTGGGTCGGCGTTGGCATCTTGGTAGCAGTGATATCGGTCGTACCAATCCAGAACGAACATGCAACCGTCTGGCCCAACTTTTTGAGAGACAGGCATAAACCAAACATCGTTGGCGGTTAGGAAATCCGGTTCGCTAAACCCCTTGTATGTCGCGCCCGATCGTTCCACTCGATCGGAGTTCAAGCAACCGCCGTGGATATTCCCCATGTAGAGCTTGTCGCGGTACTTTTCTGGATACGCGGCAGAATCAAAGTACTCGATGCCGCAGTATGCTGCCATTTGGTGTTTGTGTTTGACGATGGAATCCGCAGGCCAAGTGTGGGGCGGATACGGTCCCCCTTGGCGTTGGTAATAGGCCGATTCGGTCAAGTGCCAGAGGTGATCGATAACGCATGCGCTGATGAACGCACTTCCTTCGGCATCAAAAGCGATTCCCCATGGGTTACTCGTCCCCTCGCAAAACAAATCAAATTTTTTCGTGATTGGGTCGATTCGAAACATCGCACAGGTGAAGTCAAACACCTTGCCATCTTGTTTGATAACCGAGCGATTAAAGACTCCATTAAGTCCATATAGGCAACCATCTGGGCCCCAAGTTAGAGCATTTGGCAATTCATGCGTGTCATCGCGACCAAAGCCTGTAACAATGACAGTCGTCTTGTCGGCTACATCGTCCCCATCGGTATCTTCGAGGAACAATAGATCGGGCGCATTGGCCACCCAAACACCGCCATGTCCAACTGCAATACCCGACGGAATGTTCAGCCCTTCGGCAAAAACTTTGACAGTCTCCGCTTTGCCGTCCCCATCTGTGTCTTCAAGAATCTTGATCCTGTCGCGACCTGGGCCTGGCTCTCGACGGGGGTATTCAAAACTCTCCGTGACGTAAATGCGTCCTCGATCATCGAATGCCATGGCAATTGGGTTTTGCAAGGCTGGCTCGGACGCAACCAATTCGACGCGAAAACCGTCCGGAACCGTCATCTTCGCCATGGCTAGTTCGGGCGTGAGAGGAGGCCCCGGCGGTGCCGTCTGCGTGCGAGGAATGAAATCGTCGGCGGTGACATCAAGTGCGGCAACGAGAATCGCAACGAGAATCGCAACGAATAGAACAGGTCGGAAAATGATTTTGCTGACTAGCACTTCGGATTCCTGGTGGGAGGTAGAAACGGTTTGGCCCTATTGTAGCTACAATGCTTCCATCCAATTCCGCTATCGCCAACTTTTTTAAGCTCGGTCATGACTTCCGAAGTAACCCAAGAACACCGTCGCAAAGCCGCCCGTTCCGTCACGGTTTCCATCCTAACGGTGAGTGACACGCGCACTCTCGAAAACGATCTCGGTGGAAAATTGATCGAGGAGATGATGCTGGCTGCAGGGCATCAAGTATTGCTGCGCCGCATCGTTCCGGACGAAACGCTTCCGATTCATGCGGCGGCAATGGAAATGATCGAGGCACCAGGGTGCGAGGCGTTGTTGGTAACAGGTGGGACGGGCCTAGCGGCACGCGACTGCACACCGGAAGCCATTGAGTCGCTTTACGATGCTGTGATCCCAGGTTACGGCGAGTTGTTCCGCATGTTGTCTTTCGCCGATATCGGTGCAGCGGCCATGTTGAGCCGAGCCAGCGGCGGTCGTGTGGGAAAAAAAGTCATTTTGACAATGCCGGGCTCTCCGGCCGGTGTTCGGCTAGCCATGGAAAGCCTGATCGTGCCAGAGATCGCTCATCTCGTACATCATGCAGGAAAGTAGTCCTGCAAGCAGTTCCAGTAGAATTGGAGTAGAATCATATCCCCCGTCCCTTGATGCGCTGTGTTGCATTTACGCAGTCACGCTCTCCTTCCTCACGAGGATTCGATCGAAATGGTTTTGCTTCAGTTCACGTTTCCGAAGAAATTCTGTGCGTTTGGTTTAGTGCTCTTGGCGCAGATGATAATGACACAGCTATCGGACTTGTGCTTCGCAACTGGCGGTAGCAACAATCCTTCAGACGATGCATACCCAAATATTGTTTTGATTTTTGCGGATGACCTTGGAATTAACGATCTCGGCTGTTACGGTCGTCGCGACCACAACACTCCCAACCTGGACCGACTTGCAAGCGAAGGAATGCGATACACGAGTGCTTACTGTGGTTTATCGATTTGCTCCGCGTCGCGCGCCGCCCTTATGACTGGCAAGACACCGGCTAGACTACATTTGACGACTTTTCTATCAGGAAGACCCGATGCGGACTCGCAGATGGTCTTGCATCCTCGCATCCAGTCGTTTTTGCCCCTCGAAGAAACAACGATGGCCGAAATACTCCAGCGAGCCGGATATCGTACCGGGCATTTTGGAAAGTGGCACTTGGGTGGCGGTGGACCAACCAAGCAAGGCTTTGATGTCGCGGTCGAACCAAACGGAAATGGCAAACTAAATGATCAGGAGGGTGGCAAGAACGAATTCGCAATCGTCAACGCAGCCATCGACTTTCTAAAATCAAATGGCGACAAGCCAAAGTTTTGCTACGTGCCGCATCACTCTCCTCACGTAGCACACGCGGCGCCGAAGGACTTAATCGAAAAAAATTCGGCTGCGTTCAATCCACTTTATGCTGCAACGATTGAGTCGCTGGATATTGCGACTGGGAAACTGTTGGACGCTGTCAATGCGTTGTCGCGACCAACAATTATTATTTTTTCCAGCGACAATGGAGGCTTGCATGTCCCAGAAGTCCACACTGTGCCAGCAACCCACAACACACCTTTTCGTGCGGGAAAAGGATACCTTTATGAAGGAGGAGTCCGCATTCCGTTAATTGTTCGTTGGCCCAACGTGATCCAAGCGGGACAGACGATCAACACTCCGGTTTCGCTCATGGACTTGATGCCAACTCTCATGCAAGTGGTCGGTGTTGAACCAGCCAAGAGTGTTGGGCCTTTAGATGGTGTGAGCTTGAAACAAAATTGGCTGGACGGCGGTGAAACAGGACTGCAGCCAGAGAGGGCATTCTATTGGCATTTTCCTCACTACACCAATCAAGGTGGTAGGCCAGCGGCTGCTGTACGCAAGGGTAAATGGAAGCTGATCGAGTATCTCGATAACGCGTCGGTCGAATTATTTGATTTGGATGCGGATGTCAGCGAACAAACGAATGTCGCCGACAAGTTCGCGGAGCAAACCAAGTTGCTCACTGAGTTGCTCCATCAATGGCAAATGGCAAGCGGAGCGCAATTCGGCAAATCCAATCCCAACGCCGATCTCGCTGCGTTTCGGAGACTCTATATCGATTTCGATCCGACACGTCTTATAGCCGACGCAAGTGCGGTTGTCCTTGGTGAAAAATGGAGAGACTGGCGCACCGAGATGAATAAAGTGGTTGCAGGCAAAAAACCGCAATTGAAGGAAGCATTGAATGAGATCAAGTTGCTAGCCAGGGACGGGCAGCCCCATGGAAAAAAACTGCGTTACGAACCGGAATCCTACAAGAATGTGCTTGGGTATTGGACGGAAGTCGACGACTGGGCCGATTGGGAATTGAGTATTCCGAAAGATGGCGAGTACGAAATAGACGTTCACTATGGTTGCGGAGCTAAGAACGGTGGCTCGATCGTGTCGCTCGAGGTCGCTGATGCTTCACTGCAATGGACCGTCCGCGATACGGGCCATTTTCAGAATATCATCATTGAGAACGTCGGTTCCCTGAATCTAAAACAAGGAAAAACTCGCTTGGCGGTCCGACCAAAATCCAAGACGGCTGCCGCTGTGATGGACATACGAGCCATTGTGTTGCGCCCTGTTGCGGAATAATCAACGATGACGCTATCCCATTAAGTCGAGCGTTGAAATCGGCGACTCAGCGAGCGCGGGCAACGACAAAAGCGATTCGTCTTGAATGATTGGCGTTGCATTCGGTGACAAGTTGGAATTGCTTTGGTCGAATTGTGGGCCATCGTAACGCTCGTTTGGGTCACGGTCCGAGGTTTTCCCGCTTTGCTCAAGCCGGCTCACTAATGCATCGTCGGCTGGGCTATGGGTGCTCGCATTCGAATGCTTTGCATCGCTAATCGCATGTTGATTGGATGCGGCTGCATTTGTCCAGCCTCCGCTACTAGGTACGATTTGCATATTCTACTGAGGGGATGGTTCGCCATCATTGGCTGGGGAGACTTTGTCAAAGGTGTTGATGAGTTGCATGGGACGCCGGATCTGTGGATTGGCTGTTGTGCCGTTGACCTCGATTTGCCACAAATTGGCGGCGCCCGAGTTCGAGATCGGGTGAAAGATCGCGCCGACGATACCTCGGCGGCCTACGTTTGCAAACATATCGAGGTGCAACTCGCGACGCATGTTAACCCAGCCCGAACCTCGCATCGAAACGATGTCGCCGTCAAGAAGCAATTCATGAATGGGAAGCCGTTCGCCATCGATTCCAAATTGTACATCTGCGGAATCAAATGCGCCCTGCCCAGGAGTGACGGACAACATTCGAAAGAGGCGAATCATGGCCGGTAGCTCGTACAAATTTGCGTGACGCAGCCAGCCTCGCCCCTGCCCCTCTAAGGCAGATGTGTTGGTCAATGCACCTTGCAAATCGCATTGAATCGAAAGCCGCCCCGAGGCGCCCGTATTAGATTCCCCGAGGTCTAGTAGAAAGCCTTGGAGGTCCGAATCCACCAATCGCAAGCGATACTTGGCTCTCTGTTGAGCGTCTAATGGTTCCACTCCGCTTACAAAAATGGTGCCGCTGAGGGTCCGTGCTCGGATATCATTCTCCCTAATGTCCAATGTCGGAACATCTTCGCTCGACCGAATCGCATTCGGATCCTCGATGGGTTGCGGGGAATTGCGATGGAGTAACCCGGGTCGATTCGAAAGAGCGTCTTGCATTTCGCTTCGGTACGATGCTTGAGAAGCGGAATTGACGGAATTGCGAGGCACCATGTAATTGGCGTTGGCGACCGAGTCGTTCGGTGTGCCTTGATTGAAGCTCGGCGGTCGAAGGTTGTTCTTGATTTGCCAGGCCGATGCATCGCGACCGAATAATACTTCTTGGCGACTGAATGCAAACGGTCCAGATACACCCGTGACTGCAACGTTCTTAATCGCCAACCTATCGAGTATTAAGTTTCCGAAAGCCATCGGCCCCAATGCCGTGTTCTCACCCACCAGGCTTATCGATCCGCAAATGCCGGAGGCAATGCCTCCACCTCCCAGTCGTCCGTCCTCCAATTGCAGTTCTAGGTCCCACTCACGCACAATGGACTCCGCAGACGAGGGCGGCGAAGAAACTCGCGTCTTGCCAGTGATGCTTACAGGGCCTCGGAAATCCACACGAACCAATGGGTCTCTCAAGTAACTTGGCAAACAGTTTAAGAGACTCTGATCCACCAGCAATCGTGTCGCAGGCAACCACGTTAGCATTCCATCCCAAGTTCCATCGGAATGGAGTCGGCATTGACCTTCGGTTTGAAGACGGCTGGCATCGTGGTTCCCGGACAAGGAGTTGATATCGATTCGGCCTGGGCGATAAACAATATTGCAGGCGACATCATTTACTTGATAGGGCAGCGACGTTGGACGCACCGAAACCGCCCGGGCGGCATGGGATTCCATTTCTCTGGCTTCGGTGATTTCAACGCTAAGATCAACGGGTGATTTCGCATCCTTGCGATGAATGAGAACTGCAACGTGATCGAGAACACCACTCGGTTGTATTTGATCCCAAAGTCCGCGAACGCTCGTTGGCAATGCCTGCTGGAGCTCTTCGTCTAGCCCGACATCGCGCCCTTCGAATAACAAGTCCAGCGTTTCGAGATTAGAGTTACGGCATTGGCAAACACCATGACCCGCGATCCGTGCTCCATCATTACGTCCAACGAAGTCCTTCAGCAAGAGCCGCTCATTGTCCAGCGTCACCGCGCCGTGGACGTCGACAATGGGGTATCGGAAATGATCGTACTTAATTGAGCATTCCGAGAACGTCAACTCCAGGCTACGCGATACATTGTCTGGCCGTTCGGCGGTCCGTGCAAAATGACCTTGTTTGAGCATCACCGTGCCGCTGGGATGAAGCGACAGAATGAACTTATGAATACTACTCTCAGGGGTATTGCGAGGTGTCAACGCCTTGAGCAACGTATCATCGATTGCGATCGGTCCGTCTGCCGCTAGTTTCAGGTCCATCAACCAACGCGGTTGGGCCTTCGTCATTGTCAACGCACCCCGGATCTTTTGATCGCCCGCTATGCCGATGAGCTCGTTGGATAGGATCGAATCATTTTCGTAAACGAGTTCGCCCGAGATATTATGGACTGGATATGGAAAGAACTCTGTTTCGAGACCCGCATTCTTAGCACGCACAACCACTTTGGGTGTCCATTTGTTTCCATCGAAAAACAGTTTCGCATGAGCATCTACCAGCCCATTCAAGTTCAACTTCTGCCACGTTTCTTGCATGCCCGCTGGCATAGCTTGGTAGAGTCGTTGGTCCAGCATCAGATTTTGCACGTTGATGGATGCTTGCAACGGTGAGCCGATCGAATACCCAAACATGTCGCAAGCAAATGCGATACTTGTTTGTCCACTGAATGCTCGAACGTTACTCAGTTGCAATAGCCCGTTCTTGCAATGGACTTCGCCCGATAAAGACTCGAGTGGATAGGGCACCATTGGATGGAGCAAACGGCCGTTTCTGATGGTCGACTTTGTGTCGAAGGTCACTCGTCCTGAATCGGATCTTGCGGCAAATTCTGAGTTCAATTCGCCGCTAAAACCCGCCATTTGACTCAGATAAGGCTGAAGCATATTCGGGAGTTGATTGGCTAGTCGCGGGGAATAATCGAGCTTGACAATTCTTCCTTGTGCAATCCACGACGATTTGTCTTCACTCAAGGATGCGTTCAGTGATGCACTATTGAAATAGCTACTGGACACACTTGCCAAAATTCGTGCCGACAAAGGCGTAACATGACCATCCTTCCAGCATGGTGCCAAGGTGACTTTAGCACGCAAGTCATGGCAAATAATCTCCTGCTGGGCTTTACCCGATTCGTTTCCTATCCGTACAAGACCGGATCTCACCTCAATCGATGGCAGGTTCGGGCTGATCGGTTTTCGACTCGACAGCTCTTCGACGCTCAATCTGCCGTCGCCTAATGGCCAAATGCAGACCTCCACGTCGTCTGAAACCACTTTCTGAACAGGTAGTTGCCCTTGAGCCAACCCAATCAGGTCAATCGGACCAAAGCAAACAACACGTCCGCATCGCAAAACGTCTCGGAACCCTTGGCTGGTCGGCTTGGCAATGCGAATACCCTCGATCGTGATCGACTGCCCGGCTTGCAGATGAGCCCGATCGATGAATACAAGATGAGTTGGGAACTCCTTTTGAATTCGCTCTTGGATCTCGGACGTGAGCTTGCCGTCGACCTTTCCAATCAGCGAAAAACAGCCCCAGAGCCCCAGGATTGCGAAAAGCAGTAACCAAACAAATCGATGTTCCCAAACGCGTTCCCTGCTCCGCCGAAGGGACTCGGTAGAGTTATTCACGAGGGTTTCAGTTGGTGTTGTTGTCGACCGTGACATTGTTTGAGACTATCGATCCATCGAATTCGCTTTATCCCGCTTGCTATGACTGCTTATCCATTTGGCGAGCACGTTGCAACCAATGCCCCCCAGTACGCACAGTACCAACACGGCGGGCTGCCGATATCGCACCGAACCGATAAAGAACATGTGCAACACGCCAAAGTAAAGGCATGGCATCGCAACTAACCACCCACCCGGCAAATGTCGGCATTGCCAAACACCTACCGCAGCGAAGCACACGATCGCCATATAGCCAATCGCTTCTAGCCACCTCACCGCGTCGCTGCCAAGTTCGCGTGCAACTGGGAGAGGAGACCACGTCTTGACCAACTTTACCAATCCGAGCTTTCTGGCGTCAGATGAGTTTTCGTACGCCCATTGAATAGCAGCATTCTTTATTCTTCGATCGAGTCGCCACTCATACGTTCCGTCGAGGGGTACGGACTGGCTTTCCAACTGATGATCTTCGGCTCTTTGTTCGATTTCGAAGGCGGTGACGAAATTCATGTTCTCGTCGCTACTGCCGGACGCGCCCGAATGCCAACCGTCATACAAGCTCGCTCCGACTTGCAACGTCGTCGGCACAAATTTGCAAGTAATACTGTAGTTTCGAATCCACCACGGGCTCATCACCAGGCATATCCCAGCGCAATACAAAACGCAACATGTCACCCATTCTCGCAATTTTCGCCAATGAACCCTTGGGACACACGGGACCATCACCAAGAACAAATACGGGAAAAGAACGGCGGGCCAAAGGCTCCAACTCGGCCTAGTCAGACAGGCAGCACCGCTCAAGACTCCGGCCAGGATCATCCAAATGATTGCCCTTTTTCGATTTCCGTCGTTGTTCGATTCGATGGCTAAATAAGTCGAAAAAAGGGACAGAATCATGAACGGGCAAAAAAGAGATTCGCTCAAAACGAAGATACTCATGCCTATCGCGCCGGGATACAGCATGGCTAGCAATCCAGCCCAACCCTGGGTTCGGCAGAAGCCACTCTCCCGCGAAACCAACAATGCAGGGGCTCGCGTTAGATGGGAAGCCAAACGCATCACCAATCCAATGCAAATGGCCCCAAGTACACAGCCAGCCAAGCGAGCTGCCATGATTGCCGTCCAAGTCACCCTCTCACCTGCCGGCAAAAGCATTGTCCACGGGGAAAGAAACAGCGGATACAATGGGGCGCGGAATATTTTGGAATCTGGACTGCCGTACTGATAGGACGTCCCATTCGCGATCGTTCTTGCCAAGGACCAATACGTGTCGCTGTCTCCCCACTTAAAGTGCGAATCGTCAGTAATACTCGATTGCCAAACCAAGGCCGCCGAAGCACGCACGAAGAATCCCAACACCACAATAATCGCACAAACGATCTTGCGCCTCTTCGATGACCAACGCGTGCAAGCACTGTCCGTTTGACTCACGGTGTTCCGCTACAAATTCAAGAGTAATGACTACTGAGACAGGACGCTAATCTCAAGTTCGGTCATGCTTTGATAGACCTTGAGGATATCCAAGTAAGGGTTCGGGGCTGTGAAATTCGACTCAAGCACCTTGATTCGATCGATCGAAGTTGGAAATTGTTGGTCGCTTGAATCGCTGGGTACCCAGCGTTCACCATCGTGGAATTCGATCCACGCATGAAACTTCATTTCAGGCGTTTCCTTGTTGCGGTTAAAAATCATTCCGAGAGCAATTCTTGTCGGAATACCCATTGCTCTACATACGGATGCGAAAAGGAGAGCATGTTCGACGCAATCGGCTTGTTTGCTTTTCGTGGTTTCCAGTACTGAACCGATTTGATTATCGAATTCCTTGAGTTCAATTCGCTTGACTAGTTCTTCCCTGCAAACCTTCACTTTTTCAAAAAGAGACACGTTGCCTTCATCGAGCTTGGATTCGGATGCAACCAATGCTCGGGCGAACTCTTGGATAATGGGGCTTTTTGATGGGATGAAATCGGTGTCAACTTGCGAACTATCAACGTTGTCCGTCTTTAGTTCCACTCCATCCATTTCGTTTGGGTTTAATCCAACTCGAAAGACAGTTATGTCCACGGTTCTTGCGTTTTGGGATTTTTTGGATTGATTGGTTCGATCCGAAAACAGCTTAAACGGATCCTCGTTACTGTTTTTAATGCGAAACGTTTCAGAAACGATGTTGGTGCCGTTGCTCATCAATCGATCCACTTCACCTGCCAATTTGATTGTCTTGGACGAAATCGCGCGCAGGTCGAAAACAGAAGAGAGAATTTGGGCATCCATTGGCTCCGTTCGAAACGAACGAATATCTGCGGACTGCATAATCGATTTGTAGCCCTCGCCTTTTTCGTCTACCCACAACAAGGCTTGCATCGTCTCGTTGCCAACGGTGCTTATATTGCTAACTTGCAGAAGATCACGCGAGCCAACGAACATGGTGGGCGTTTTAAAGAAATCGTCCGCTGCCTTTAATTTCCCTTCGACGACTTTGCCCAGAATCGGGTCAAAGTACTTAAGCTTACGCGTTTCCTTGGGTACGAGCGGTCGACGCAGCATGGACTGATCGACGGCAAATGGACCTCGATAGTCCGGATTCCAGTCGATGGTGAGTTCGGGAATCGCTTGTCCATTGTTGATGCCTTTCAAAGTCATCTTGCCGTCGCTGCTATTTACATTGCCTTCGAAAGTCTGCTTGTTGTCGCCAATCTCAATCGATCCTTCTATTCTGCGTAATGCGCCGGTTTCGGTTTCGGTGGTATTGATCTTCAATCGTTGGACCAATGGCTCACCCTTGATCGAAACCGTTGTTCGACTATTGGCTTCGATCTCAAATCCTGAGCTTTCGTTAACACTTACTTTTCGGTGCATGTATCCGATCGGGTTGTTGCCAATATACTGAACCTCCCAGATCTCTCGCGGCAATTGATCTGCGGTGATCCAAGGCTTGGTCACATCATCAACAGTTAACGTTGGCTGGATAACCGACCGCTCATCGGCTACTGTTTGATCCACGTCGACCCTAAAATTGGCAGACGAGTCTTCGGGCTTAACAGGTTTGGGTTGGGGGACAACGCCCAAGTCTTGAAGGATTCTTTCCGTTCTATCGGTGGGTGGTTCGGGTATTCTCGTTTCGCAGCCAGAAACGCAAGTCAGGAACAAGAAAAGAAGTGAGTGTCGGATCATTGTTAATGGCTTTGACATAACAGTTTTGGATGAGAGATTGCGTTGGACCGAGTTCTATTTTAACTAAAACTTGGCAGGACTCGTTCGGATGCTTAGAGAGTATTCAGGTTATGACGATTGTACTAGCGAGAATTCGATTGGAAAAATAGCGAAAGTGGAATGTTGGGTGGCATGGTGACCTAGTCTTCGTTGTTCTTCAGCGGATCTGAGGCAACGCAAACGATCAACTTACTAGTCGCTCCCATTTACCCTAGAAAAGCACGAGCTATTCCAATGGGCAACGCTCCCGGATACCAATCCAGCACAACTGAATCAGCCACAGACGCAAACGCACGCGCCAATCCGACCTCGAGCTTTCAAAGGCTTAACAACGAGGAACTCGAATCGCACATGGGTGTGTTCCGGTACGGTGCGTTTGATCTCACCGATGCAGTTCGTCCTTCGTATGATCTTCAAGTCGTACCCCGGCAGGGATTTCGAAACGATTCGTACACGGACCCAAAAACCAATTCTCAAGTTCCTGTCATCATGGCATCCGTTTCGAGAGAACGGCTATTCGAGCTATTCCTGGATCTTGTCGATTGCCTCGGCAACGAGGTCGATGTCGTCCTCGAAACCAGCCATTACGGAGAATCCGGTGAACACGAAGATCTTTACCGCGAGCACATCGATGTACCGGTCCTCAAGAGCATTTTTTATGATTTCGAAGATTTAATTCTCAACGACGGTTGTACTGGAATCGCTGTACTAAACCCTCGTAAACAACAGGAAGTGCAATTTGATGAGCACAAAATGTTGATTTGCTACGGATCCCCACTTGAAGCGTTTGAGCGTATACTCATCAAACACGATGTTTATCCGGACGAACAAATTCGATTTATCACCGAAGCCGAACACGTGCATAGCAGCACCGATACTTTTGCACGCGAGCTTCCGCGTCTTCAGTCCCAACTTGGCATCGACGCAGGTTGTACGATAGACGACGACGGAATGTCATTCGAAGTCTAACGCACGGATTCAGCAATCGAGGCAAGTCAATATGGATCAGTGGAAACGCGAATGGCAACCGCAGATCGAGTCGTGGGTAAGTGGTCAAATGGAATTGGCGGACTCAGGTCACGGAATCGATCACGTTCGTCGTGTAGTCGAGAATGCAAACCGGATCGGAATTGCGGAAAACGCGGACTTTGAAGTATTTCTTCCCGCAGCTTGGTTGCATGATTGCGTGATCGTTTCCAAGAATTCACCTGAACGCAAAATGGCTTCATCGCTCGCGGCAGCAAGCGCCGAAAGCTTTCTAATGTCCATCGGCTACCCAAAAAAGTTTCATGCGTCCATTGCGGCATGTATTCGATCACATAGCTTTTCCGCGAATATTCCGTGCGAGAGCATCGAAGCAAAAGTGGTCCAGGATGCGGATCGACTAGAAGCCGTGGGGGCGATCGGATTGGCCCGATGTCTAATGACCGGAGGTTCGATGGGACAACGCTTGGTTCATCCGGACCAGCCGTTTCCGATCGATCGACCCCCTAAGGACTCGGAACAATCCGTCGACCATTTCTTTTCCAAGTTGCTCGGTCTTCAAAAGACCATGCAGACTCTGGCAGGACGAGACGAAGCAGAGCGTCGCACTCAATTCCTTATCGAGTTCCTTCGACAATTATGCAGCGAAATTGGATTTTCCCGAATCGAACTTGACCACGCGATCGATAAAGCCATCGGGCGCTAGCGACTTAATAAGCGGATCGCATTTCCAACCGACTCAACGAACCGACTTACTTCGTCGGTTGTGTTGTACAAATAGAAACTGGCTCGGCACGTGACCGAAACACCCAACCGCGAGTGCAATGGCATCGCGCAATGATGGCCAACTCGAATCGCGATTCCTCGGCTATCAAGAACTCGAGCAATCTCCTCTCCATGTATACCTTCAACCGAGAACGAAATCACGCCACATTTTTTATCCAAGGTCGGAGAGTACATTTGAACTCGGTCTAACTTCGCAAGCCCCGCC
>Ga0194045_1000157_pt1 | contig 21697 bp, 21 predicted proteins | sample JunL6211m_MetaG_FD_161686 | JGI IMG/M metagenome (GOLD analysis project Ga0194045, IMG submission 161686) | Anoxic zone freshwater microbial communities from boreal shield lake in IISD Experimental Lakes Area, Ontario, Canada - Jun2016-L626-11m | ecosystem: Environmental > Aquatic > Freshwater >...
AATAGCCGGAATATGTACGTTCTTTCACGTAAAACTTACCATCAAGATAGGTATTCATTTCAAAAGTTACAATTGAACCATCGGGAACAACCCTTCCACCATATTTTTCGCCAGGAACGGCAACAACTATCATTACGTGCCCCCATTGCCCGCTTGTCTTAACCGCAATAGCTCCATCTTCAGGTGTTTGATCTACTGGTCTGTTAGCGGTATATATCCAATATTTTGCATCTCCGTTGACGTATAGGGACTTGCCTTCAATGCTCGTGAAATACCAATATGCGAAAGATGTACATTCTCGGTTAGGGAATCCCCCAGAAGTTATGACTGAGTCCTCGTAGGCATTACACCATGGCATTGGATATCCACCATTGCCCTGGCCTTGTCCAGCATCACATGCCCCACCGGCGCCAGCACTATTCGGTGGAATAATATTACCCGAACCTGCAGCGTTTAAAATAGCTTGCTGTGCTCTCAGTGCTGCAATCTGTGAAGAATTGCTCTTGATTTGCTGGTTGAAGGTGTCTTGTTGGCTCTGATTATATCCCAGCATTGACTGTTGTTTTTGCTGGTCACTAGCAAGTTGAGCATTTTGCTCTTGCTGAACCTTAAGAGTCTGTTGAACCTGAGCTTTTTGAGTGTTTAGTTGGTTCTGTAATAGAGCTATGTCTGTTAATGTTTTTTGGATTTTACCCTCAACTGCCTTGTGATATGTTTGTTGGTCAACAAAAACATTCATATTTTTGCTAGAAGCCAACTGTTCAATAGTGCTTACTGAACCTCCGACATAAATTGCTCTAACATTTGAAGCTAATACTGTTTTTTGGTAATCCAGGTCAGCCTGAGCTTTAGCTATCTTTGTCTGTAGGTCAGCAATACTCTGCTGACTTGCATTAATAGCTCCCTGAATAGCGTTAACTCTTCCTTGTAAAATGTTTATTGCATCTTGAAAACTTTTCGCCTGATTTTGAAGCGAATCAACATTACTCTGAACTACAGCATTTTGATTCTGTAAATTATTTATTTGTTGCTGAAGTGTATCAGCTCTTACAATTGGAGCTGATATCAAAATTAATGCTCCAAGAATAAAAAATGAAACACTACGATTAAATTTTATTTTATTTATATGTTTTTTCATGTTTATTTCAGCATAGTTACACTATTAAATAATAGCATAACCTCTTTATTTGTGTAAATGGCGAACTTATTATTTAGATGTACGCAGCTTTAGATATCTTGCAGTAGCAATAATTGAGAATAAAGCCCCGAGGCTAAATCCTAAGATAATTTGAACTAACAGAATAATCCAAATATATTGATTGAAGTATCTGGAAGCATATCCTATATCTAATAAGCCAAGGCTACTCGCTTCTAGAGCTGACGAGAAAATTGAAAACATAATCTTCACTACTCCGACCGATACTAATGCTGAAATAATGCCATAGAATGAAGCTTCAACAACAAAAGGCCCTCTGATGTACCAAGGTTTAGCGCCTAATAGTCTCATTATAGTAATCTCGTCTTTTCGGTTGAAAATAGCCATCCGCAGAGTATTAAATATTATCATTGCTGAAACTAGGGCAAAAACTCCTATGCCAATTAATCCGGCCTCTCTTAACACTTTTGTAGCTTTTGCTATACGATCAATAGCCTGTTTTCTGTCTCCTGAATAAGATGTTCCAAGCTGAGAATCCTGAAGTGCTAGATATTGTTTCTGATTAATGAAGTTCTTAATATCTTGAATTTTATTAATATCATAAGGCGTAATATTGATACTCGCAGGCAAGGGATTACCTGTTTCATCGACAGCCTTTAATAAGTTTTGATTGTTAGCATTTTGAGCTTTATAAATAGCCAATGCTTCATCCTTGGATATATACTCGACTTTTTTAACGTTTGGGAAACTTTTCAGGCTCTTCTCGAAACCATTAAGTTGTTGGATGGTCGTTTTGTCTGAGAGATATACGGTAATATTAATCTTATTACTTATTTGGTTTATCGTATTGCTAAAAGTAATATTCGCTATGTAGAGAAAAAGGGTAATGAATAAAGTTACTGTCATTACTGCTATAGCTGGCAGAGCTAAAGAAAGGTTCCTGAAAAAGTTTACAAAACCAGATTTGATGACCCTGCTAAATGTTATCCATGATCTTTTCATAGTCTATAGCTCGCATTGGTTCTGTCGCTGGCAATTTTGCCGTTTTCTATAACAACAACTCGTCTTTTTAGCTTGTTCACAATCTCCTGATTATGAGTGGTCAGCAAAACTGTAGTTCCAAATTTATTAATTTTCTCCAGAACCTTAATTACATCCCATGCATATTTAGGATCAAGATTTCCTGTAGGCTCATCAGCAATTAAAATTTTAGGCTGCCTAACAATAGCCCGAGCGATAGCTACTCTTTGCCTCTCACCACCGGACAGCTCGTATGGCATATTATTAGCTTTATTCTTTAGATTAACTATATCTAAAACTTTAGGCACAGTATTTTGAATTTCTTTGTTGCCCATACCAACTATCTCCAAAGCAAACGCTACGTTCTCAAAAACAGTTCGGTTAGGGAGTAATTTAAAATCCTGAAAAACAACCCCTATTTTCCTTCTTAAAAGCGGTATGTCTTTATCCTTTAATTTATCGTAATCAATTCCACCAACAACAATCTTGCCTGAAGTTGGCTTTTCTTCTCTAGTTAATAATCTCAACAGGGTTGTTTTACCGGCACCACTTTGGCCAACTACAATCACAAACTCCTTAGGCTCAATGTGAAGATTTATCCTATCCAGTGCTGTTGCTTTTCTATTGTATATTTTTGATACTCTATCTAACAAAATCATATTATGAATCTATTATAGCAAAAGCGGTTTTATACTTGAACTAGATTAGTATTTTATTTTTATTCGTTATCAATAAATGCTTCAATTAGCTGATTGATATTTCCGTCTAAAACTGATTCAACATCGCTAGTTTCAAAGTTTGTTCTCAAGTCTTTAACCATCTTATATGGATGAAGAACATATGATCGTATTTGACTTCCCCACTCTGCAGATTGGTTTGGTCCTTTGAGGTCGGATAAATTATCTTTATGCTGTTCAATTTGTAATTGAACAAGCTTTGATCTAATTATTGTCATTGCCACTTCTTTATTTTGGGCTTGACTTCTTTCATTCTGGATAGCGACATTAATTCCTGTTGGAATATGGGTAATTCTCACTGCGGAATCTGTAGTATTCACTGATTGACCGCCATGTCCGCCAGCTCTATAAACATCAATCTTCAAGTCCTTAGGATCAATATCCAATTTTTCAGGCTGGTTTATCTCTGGCAGAACCTCTACCTTTGCAAAACTAGTCTCCCTAAGATTATTAGAGTTGAAAGGACTCAGCCTTACTAGTCTATGGACTCCGTGCTCACCTTTGAGACGACCATATATATCTGTTCCCTTTATTTCTATTGTTACGCTCTTTAGGCCCGCTTCTTCACCTGGTGATTCATTAATTACAGTAATTTTTCCTTTTTCCTGATCGGCCCATCGGGTATACATTCTGAGTAACATTTGTGTCCAGTCTTGAGCGTCAGTACCTCCCGCTCCGGCAAAAATACTGACTATGGCATTGCTAGAATCATAAGGACCCGACAGTCTAGTCGATAGTCTTAAGTCATTAATATTATTTCTTATGCTCTCTATGAGCTCGTTTATATCATTTTCTATTTTATTGTCATTTAACTGTATCAATTCTTTAAGATATTCGAAATCTCCAAGTATATTATTCCATGGCTCAATCTTTCTTTGGATGTCAGCTATTTCCTGCATAACAGTCTGAGCATGCTGTGAATCGTTCCAAAAATCATTTTTTAGAGATTCTTCAGTCGAAATATTTAACTTTTCCTTAAGCGCAACATAATCAATCTTATCTAATGATTTATTTATTTCGTCAGATAATTCATCAGATGTTTTTAGTAATTTATCCATGTTTTTTTATTTTAATCGCCAGAGACTTTTGAGTTGATTCTTGAGTTCAAGAGCAACTTCTTCATTGATATTTCCGAGTATCCCCAGGCCCCATATTCCATCTTCAAACATAGCTCGCGAGACGGCTATAATTGTGTCTTTTTCTATTTTCTTTATTCTATCTGGCACTTGGTAATAATCCTCGATGACACCATCAAAGAAATACCTATTAGAATATCCTGACATAATTCCGGCAACTGTTTGAGCGCTTCTTTGGAATCTACCTAGGGAATATTGCTTAGCTTCTGCCACATCATCGTTGGCGAGCTCTCCATTAAAAACTTTAGTAAGTTCTTCTTTAATAATCTCAAATAACGGCCCGATATTTTCTTGCATGACTTGTGTTCCAAACCACCAATTAGAGCTCTTATAAGACTGACCATAGCCAGAGTTTAGCCCATAGACTAAGCCTCGTTCTCTAGCAGTTCCAAGTATCTTAGAATAGAGAGTTTCGGTAAGCATTGTATTAGCAAGTCCAAGAGCATCGACTTCTGTGTCTGTAAGCTTTCTCTTTAGAAAACTATCTATATAAAAATATATAGTGTCTACCGAAGTGTTCTTAATAAATAAAGGCGATGTTAATTTTTTTGGCACTTCATGAGGCAACTTTGGTCTCCCACTCCCCTTAGGTAAGTCTAGGCTTTCTATTAGTGCTTTAACGATTTTCTGACGATTAGGAGTTATTTTACCCGCTATTACAAACCTCAAGTTGGTAAGTGTATGGGTTTTATTATAATGGTCCCAAATATCTGCTAATTTAACATTTTTCATTAGCTTGAGTCTTTCTTGATCAGTCTTAGCAACATAGCCATATTTTTCTTTTAGAGCTAAGCTAAGATATCTAAAATGATTGTTCGATCTTGAAGCAAGTTCTTCCTTTACGTTACCTGATTCTGCAAGAAATTCATCTTCCAGGAAAAGTGGCTTACTTATAGAAACCAGTAATAAGTGAAGAATTCTTTCCCATTCGAAATCTGCACATTCTGCTTCATAGGTAATATCATAGGCGTTTGTTGATGCGTTATTATAGGCTCCATTTTTTTCAAATTCCGCCTGGAACGCTCGTGCCTTAGGTATGAATTGATTTGCGCCTAACAATAAGTGCTCCATCAAATGTGGCGTTTCCCACTTACTGTCTTCAACAAGATATTCACCCGCCCTGAAACTCAACTCAAAAGTCATTACGCTTGCATCAGGAACATTTATTAATAGTCCCTCTGCTCCGCTATCTAGCTTTAATTGGCTTACAGTATGCTTCATTAATTCACTATTTTCTTTTACGGCCTTTTAGTTTTCTTTGCCGTTCAGCTTTTCGAGTCTTCTTTTTGACGGCTTGTTTCTTTTTCACTTCCTCAATCTCAGATTTCTTTGGAACAAAATCTTCTTCTCCAAAATCTTCCGCAGTAGTAATTTTGTCTGCATTAGATACTGAATTTCTAGCTGCCCTGGTGAGCTCCGTGTCCATTGGTTTTTCTGCAATATTAGGCTCTGCATGGAATAAGGATGCTACGATATCGTGCCTCAAAACTGATTGCATTGATTGGAAAATTATTTGAGATTGTCTTCTATATTCCACCAAAGGATCCCTTTGACCAACACTCATCCAATGGATTCCCTCTCTAAGGTGATCCATGTTTTCTAAATGCTGCATCCATAAATTATCTAGTACTTGGAGATACACTTCTCTCTCTATTTTTCGCATTATATCTTTGCCAAATGCAGTTTCACGGCCATCGTAAATTTCAAATGCTTCATTAAGTAATGTTGTACCAAATTTATCGGGACTAGAAGCAAATACTCTTTCCATACTTTCTGGAGAAAGTGGCAGAACTTCATTTATCACTGACTTATGGTCATCAACTGAATCAAACTTTAATTCAGATAGTGCCTTCATTTGCTCTTCGATAATGATCTTAACTCGTTTACTTATGTCTGAGGCTATGAGAATTTCTTTCCTCATACTATAGACAGCTTTTCTATGTCTGTTCATGACGTCATCGTATTGAACAACGTTTTTTCTTTGGTCAAAGTGAAAACCCTCTACTTTTTTCTGGGCACCCTCTAGACTCTTCGAAATTAATCTATTTTCAATAGGGGTATCATCATCCACTTTCAATCTGCTCATGAGTCCAGCGATTCTATCGCCGCCAAAAATTCTCATTAAATCATCTTCTGTACTGACGAAAAATTGAGTCAGACCAGGATCTCCCTGTCTACCAGACCTACCTCTTAACTGATTGTCTATTCTTCTACTCTCGTGTCTTTCAGAACCGAGAACAAATAGCCCCCCAAGTTCTTTAACTCCTTCTCCGAGAACAATATCAGTACCTCTACCGGCAATATTCGTAGCTAGAGTTACGGCACTCTTTTCACCAGCTTTAGCAATAATTTGAGCTTCTTTTTCGTTATTTTTAGCATTAAGTATCTTGTGAGGAACACCTGCTTTAGTTAAGGCAGCACTAAGCATTTCATTTTTTTCAATTGACACAGTACCTATGAGTACAGGCTGTCCTTTTTCATAGCAAACTCTTACTTCTTTGGCGATTGCCGAAAATTTACCTTTTTCGCTCTTATAAATCCTATCTGGTCTATCGATTCTATTAATAATCCTATTGGAAGGAATTTCAACTACATCTAATTTATATATCTGATGAAATTCTTCACTTTCAGTCAAAGCCGTACCGGTCATACCACCAAGTTTTTCATAGAGCCTGAATAAATTCTGAAATGATATTGAAGCTAATGTCATAGACTCTTGTTGTACCTCAACATTTTCTTTAGCTTCTATTGCTTGGTGCAAACCTTCATTGTAGCGTCTACCTTTTAGGAGCCTTCCGGTGAACTCATCTACGATGACAATTTCACCTTCTTTTGTAACAACATAGTCCTTATCTCTTTTGAATAGTGCATGGGCTTTCAAAGCTTGTTCTAGGTGATATATAGTCCTGATATTATCTGAAGAATAAAGATTATCTACGCCAAGTATAGATTGAATTTTCTCAATTCCTTGATCGGTTAGAATAACTGTCTTTCTTTTTTCATCAGTTTCATAATGGTCTTCTGCATTCAATTGCTTAGCAACCTTAGAGAACTGCGAATAGGCATTTGCACTAGTTACGGATGGTGCGGAAATAATTAAAGGTGTCCTGGCCTCATCAATTAGAATCGAGTCAACCTCGTCAACAATGGCGTAATGTAAATCTCGTTGTCTTAGCTGGTCGGTTTCCCTAACCATGTTATCTCTTAAATAATCGAACCCAAACTCATTGTTGGTTCCATAAGTAATATCGGCTTTATAGGCTTCTTGTCGAGATATAGGCCTAAGATGCTTGAATCTATCATCGCTGTGATCCTTGTTAATGTATTCACTATCGAAAATAAATGATTCATCGGGAATAATAACAGCTGTAGTTAATCCAAGAAAACTATATACCTGGGCCATCCATCCAGCATCTCTTTGAGCTAAATAGTCATTAACCGTTACTACATGTACACCTTTTTCAGTCAGAGCATTTAGAAAGACAGGTAATGTAGCGACGAGTGTCTTACCTTCACCAGTTTTCATTTCTGCGACATTACCCTCATGTAGCACCATTCCACCGATTAGCTGAACATCAAAATGCCTTTGACCAAGAGTTCTTGTGGCGGCTTCTCTAACTAATGCAAATGCATCCGGCAATATCTGATCTAGACTTTCTTTAACTAATCTATCTTTCAATAATTTAGTCTGCTTTTTTAACTGAACATCATTCATTTTAGAATATTTTTCGGCAAGCAAATCTATATCTTTGACTCGTTTTCTAAGTCGCTTAACTGTTTTTATCTGAGGGTCACCAAGTACACGCTTAATTATTTTTTTCACTGAATACTCCACTAGTTTTTTCCAATAAATATATTGTAGCTTGTTATTTGGAAAAATGCGACTATAAAAAAACTGATTAACAGATTAAATTTGGTTTTTTGATTTATTTCTTAGCAAATTTATTTTATGTCTTATTCCTGAAGTCCCATGTAGCTCTTTGTATTTTAATATTTGATTCTTTAATTTGGCCTCAACTATATCAATAGCTGCATAAATGTTCAGGGTGGATTCTTTAGTAATTATGACTTCATTCGGCAATGTCATCTTAACTTCACATGTTAAAGTTCTTTTATTCTTAGCCTTAGATTCTTTTAGCCAGATTTCTGCCCGAACACTTTCTCTCACGTGTTTTGACATATATTTGTCCAAATTTGCAATTTTCTTTATTGCATACTTATTTAAGTCCTCGTCAACTTCTAAATGGACTCCATTAACTGTTATTTTTTCAATCATATTTTTTCCATTCCACCCAGATAATTTTTTAATACATCAGGGACTAATATTTCCCCTTCTTCATTCTGATAATTCTCCATTATTGCCGCTAGTATTCTTGAGAATGCGAATACTGTAGCGTCGTTCGTGTGGACTAACTCAGTTGTATTATCAGATTTTCTATACCTAGTCTTAAGAGAACGAGCTTGGTAATCAGTCATATAATCGGCACTGTGAGTTTCGCGATATTTCTTTTGACCAGGGAACCATACTTCTATGTCCATACCCTTAGCGTTTGGCTTGCCTATATCAGCAGTACATTTTTCAAGTAGTTGGTATGGTAGATTAAGCGCATTAACAAAATACTCTTCAATAGCTACCATCAATTTATGTTCTTCGAGTCCAGTTTCTGGACTAGAGAATACTTCCATCTCTAGTTTATCAAATTGATGGAGTCTTATGATTCCCTCTGTATCTTTGCCATAGGAGCCAGCTTCTCTTCTGTATGATGTTGCATAGCCTAAATATCTAATAGGTAGTTGTTTTTCTGGTAAAATTTCATTCTGGTACATATTGCATAGACTATGTTCTGCGCTAGCATTCATCCACATGTCATCATCTGCTAATTTATAGGTCACTTCTTCTGCGTCTAATCTGGTTGTTGCGTGATATGAAGAAGTATTAACAATTCCTGGAGGTAACACTGGTACGAATGGCTTTGAGGAAATACTTAAATTATTTTCAGCGATTAATTGTTTAATAAATTCTTCGTCAGTAAGCTTATCCATGACCCAATTTATTATCGCGAATTGAAGTCGGACTAATCCACCTTTTAAGTACACAAATCTAGATCCGGCAACCTTAGTAGCCCGAGTTTTATCAATAAGACTATCTTCTTTTGCTAATTCCCAGTGGTTTTTAGCTTCGAAATTCAATTGATTTGGCTCTATCTTCTTTATGACCTGGTTGTCATCTTCACTTAATCCCAAAGGAACCATACTTAAAGGCATATTTGGTACGCCCAAAAGAAGTGCATTTAATTGCTTTTTGAATTCGCTTAGTTCAGTCTCCATAGATGAAGCTTGATCCTTTAGGGATCTTCCCTGCTCTATTTGCTCCTGACTCGGTGTAGAATTGGAAAACTGAGAAGCAAGCTGATTTCTTTGCTTGAGAACTTCTTCCATAGCAGGAATTTTACTTCTTATTTGATCATCAAGATTAGTTATTGCGTCGATATCAACCTGATATCCTTTTTGTTCAGATTTTTCCTTAACAAGGTCTTTGTTGTCACGAATAAATTGAATATCTATCATATTAACCTAATTATACTATTTAACCTTCTTATTTTTAATTAAATAATTGAGCGTCAGTTCCGTTCTGGATTTAGCGTACTCACAATACTGGCAATTCTTACCTGACAAAGGCATATCTTCCTGTTCTAAGCATTCTTTAATTTTTTTAATTGTTTTTGGAATCCATGAGTCATCACCTTCATAAGCAATCACCTTAGTTCTGAATTCGACACGATCATTGAAGCCATCCAAATCCAAGCGCCCATTTGTATAAACAAAGTATCCTGTATTGTTGACCTTGAAGTCATTATTTCTGAGTAACCATTGATAGACTTCCATTTGTCTCTTATATGAAATTTGCCATGGGGCATCTAAGCTGACTTCAGTTTTCTTCGCTGTAGCCTTATAATCAACAACCATCAACTCGCCACTTTTATTTACCCAAACATCATCAATAGCACCGAAAATTAGTAAGTTAGTATCTTTGTCTAAGTACTGCACTCCATAAAAGTTCTCTCGCCACTTATCTAAATCATCATGGGCATAAGGAATGGCGTCAACTTCGAATTCAATCATTAGAGGATGGGCCTTTTTATCCATCCTGTATTTATCAAATTCCTTTTTAAAAAGCTCGTCAACAGCCTTGTTTATCTGAAATGGTGGAGTATCGGGTTTTGATATTTTAAGCCTTCTATCGATCCAGAAACACCTTGGACAGTTAACAAAGTCTTCTATTTTACTCCTACTTATCTTATATGGGGTAGTTTGACCGGGCTTATAGGGTGCCGTTCTATATCTCTTGTACGGAGTAAATGCCATTAAGGCATTATAGCAGTTATCGGTAGAGAAATTTGATTATATCTTGGGGTTTATCGGCGACTAAATCAGGATTTTCTTTATCCATGATAGTTTTGCCATTATATCCCCACGTAACACCAATGGAATAAATTCCGGCTTTTTTTGCAGCTTTAATATCCCTTACCTCATCACCAACATAATATGTTTCTGAATAATTTAATTTGTTCTTCTCTATAACTTTTTTGAGGGCCTTAGCCTTGCCTAATATTCCAACACCGCCATAAACTCTTCTGAACTTGTCTCTTGAGCCCTTGAGCCTTAAATACTTGTTGATATTTCTTGAGCTATTCGAGCTCAAGATAAATAAACGAGCGTTATGTTTTTCTAGATCATCTATCAATTGAAAAACTCCAGGTATAGCATCGAGTTTATCGATATTTTTATTCATCTCCATTCGGCCCCTAATGATTAATGCTGGAACCTTCCATGGTCTAATTCTCAATTCCTCAATAACTCCAGTGATTGGCATATTTCTTAATTTATCCTTATCGATATTCTTCAAATGCTCGCTTTTTGGATACCAATTTTCATACATATTAATTACAAAGTCTAAACTGTCGACAATTGTGCCGTCAAAATCAAATATAACATTTTTCATAATTTACTAGGGTCTTAAAATTCCGAAGAATACTTGCCAAGCCAATAGTGTTTTAGCGACTAGGCTCAAAATCATATACATTTTTTCACCGAAAAGGTAGTCTTTCCAGGGTCCAATTTTTTTATACTGTAGGTACATGTTGATTGCAAAACAGTTAAAGCTTACAAAGATTGTGCCATATATGAAGTAGACAAAAGTAGGTATGCCGCCTCCACCGTATAATTCAACTCCAACTGTATATATAACGAAGACAATCCATGGAATAATCCCTGCTATACATCCAATAATGTAACTTATCCAATTAACAGTTTTAGACTTCTGATTATGAATTTCCATTACTAGTCCCAGCAAATTCATAATAGCAATTAGGCCGAAAATCATAATTAAGCTTGATATATCTGTAATGCCAGCTAGGTAGCTGATTGCCACCATCATGGTGCTTGCGCTCAGTGAATATTCAAACCATCTAATCTTATTAATTCCATTTTTTAGATCTGATTCATATCTCTTTCTGAAGTAGGTTGCGGCAAGAAGATGTGCAATGGCAGAAAGGAAGAAAAACAAAGCTATTACATATGACATTCTCACGTCAAACAAATGTCTCTGAGCAGTAACTAATACTGGGTGATTTGGCGTAGATGTCAGAGTATTCAATGTTAGGAAATTAGTCGTAACAGGAAAAGCTCTATTTTGACTTAATACCAATATCAATACAGCAAATGTTGCGTGCATTGCAGCCAAACTCTTATTCCATTTGTTCAGGCTGGGTAGCGTTATTTTAGCTCTGATAAATTTGTTTATTATTTTCATTAACTTAATTATAGCAACTAAAAGTATCTAAGCAACCGGACTATATTCAACATGGCATATCCCACGCCCGGTTTTTTCAGCATATTTTTGATGGTAGTCTTCACCAATATAAAAATCGCCGGCTCTAGCTATCTCAGTTACTATCTTGTCGTCAAAATTATTTTGAGTCTCGTCACGGATTTTTTCAGCCAGCTTTTCCTGTTCTGAATCATAGAAATAAATTACAGATCTGTAATTATCTCCTATGTCTGGGCCCTGCCGATTAAGTTGAGTCGGGTCATGCATTCTAAAAAATTGTTTAAGAAGAGTCTCGAATGAAACTTTCTCTTCATCGTACTCAAGGTATACAACCTCAGCATGACCAGTAGTATGACTGCAAACGTCCTCATAAGTAGGATTTTCAGTATGTCCTCCGCTATAACCAACTAAAGTCTTGGTTACTCCAGGAACTTGGTCAAAATAAAACTGTACTCCCCAAAAACAACCAGCACCAAACATTACTTTATTCATTTTATTTTTTTGTCTCACCAAATAATTCAGGATATATTGTCTTCGTAACTTGGTCATCCTCTTGTCTTAGCTGAGGAAATGGCACGCCTTCTCTAGCCGTTACGCCTTCAAGTACCCAGAATACTCTTTCAGAATAACCCCAACCACACGTAGGAGGCATGCCATACTCGAGCATCTCCACGAAGTCTATATCAAGCATCATTGCTTCTTTATCACCATCTTTACGAAGCTCCTGTTGCTCCTTGAATCTATCAAGTTGCTCAAGCGGATCATTTAACTCACTCCAGCCATTCCCGAATTCAGTGCCTGCGATTATAGGCTGAAATCTTTCAACGGTTAAAGGTCTAGTTGGATCTACTTTTGCCAATGGGCTAATTAGAAGTGGGGTGTTAATAAGCCAGGCCGGTCCAGCAATAGTCTTTCTTAGGTTCTTCCAGAGCTTATCGATACCTCTTGCTACATTATCAGTCTGCTCAACTTCTAGCTTATTTTCCTTAAGAGCTCTCTTAACATCATCCAAACTACAATTAAAAACATCAATTGAATATCTTTTATTAATTTGATCGCCGTAATCTAGGATTTCCCATTCCTTAGATAGGTCAACATCAAATCCACGAATCTTAAACTTCTGAGTTCCAAAAGTTTTCATAGCAACATCTTGGTACATTTTGGTCATGAAAGTCATTCCATCTTTCCAGTCAGCATAAGCCCAATACCATTCCATTGCCACGTGCTCAGGCAAATGTTCTTCAGTATAATTCTCATTTCTAAATCTTGGGCCTATATCAAATACTTTTTCATAGCCGCCACCTATAAGTCGTTTCAGAGGTAATTCATGGCTAATTCGTAAGTAGAAATCTTGGTCTAGAGCATCCATGTGCGTTACGAATGGATTAGCGTCAGCTCCTCCTGTAGTATGCTCAAGCACCGGGACATTAACCTCAACGAATCCATTGTTAAGTAAATATTCCCTAGTAAATTGCCAAAAATTACTTCTCCTTATGAATCTGTCATGAACTTCTTTGTTGACGTTAAAATCAACATATCTTCTTCTAAGTCTTTCTTCCTTATTCGTAAAGCCATCCCAGGAAGTTGGCATTGGCCTTAAGCTTTTAGATAGAATTCTAAGAGTTTTTACTTCTAGGCTCATTTCCCCTGTCTGAGTTTTAATTAATTTACCTGAAGCTTGAATGAAATCACCTGCATCAAGCAGATTGATGTCTGAATAGTTCAATTCACTTTCAGAATAATTAGCATCTTTGATATTTTCTGATTTTAAGAATAATTGAATTTTATTAGATTCATCGCGAATTACAATAAAAGCAATTTTGCCAATTTTTCTGAGAGTAACTATCCTACCAACTAAAGATGCTTCTTTATCTAAAAATTTTTCAAAACTTGAGACGATAGTATTAATATCAGATGACTTATGTGAATTAGCAGGATAAGGATTCACTCCTTTAGTCCTTAGTTCGCTTAGTTTACGTAATCGTTCTGATCTTAATTCTAATAATGTAGCCATCTAGTAATAATTGTATCTGATATAGAAACTTTTGACTAGGAAATGCTTACTATCTTGTAGACATTTGTTTCTGCAGGTGTAGATATTTCTACCGCTTCGCCTTCTTTTTTTCCTAGTAAATTCTTACCGATAGGTGACTCATCAGAAATTTTTCCATTCAATGGATCGGCTTCAACAGTTCCAACTACCTGGAATTCTTTAGTTTCACCCAATTCATTTTTTAATTTTACTGTTGATCCGAGCTTCACATCATTGCTATTCTTTGGAGCAATTATTAGCTCAAGATTCTTTAGAATACTATCTATCTCGGCAATTCGATTTTCGCTTCTTTCTTGATCCTGTCTTGCGATACTATATTCAGCATTTTCAGCAAGATCACCAAATTCTCGAGCGGTTTTGATTCTATCTGAAACTGCCTTCCTTTGAGAAATTAAAGTTTCTTGTTCTATTCTAAGTTCTTCTGCGCCTTCTTTTGTCATTCTGTAAGTCTTTTTCATAAAATCTCCTTTTTGAATTATCTGGATTTGTAAATAGTGGTTAAATTTATGTGTTATTCTTCTCCATTGTTTCGATGACCTTTTGAAGCTCATCTTTTTTTATATACTGGCTGTTTTTTTCAGACCTTCTTTTTATTTCAAGTTCCCCGTTCTTGATGTTCTTTTCGCTAATAACCACCCTAAGGGGAATGCCGAGTAGATCTGCGTCGGCAAATTTTTCACCCGGCCTCGCATCTCGGTCATCATATAGTACCTCAATACCCTTATCAGTCAAGCTTTTATACATCGTTTCTGCCTCCTTCAAGACATCTGGATCATTACCGATAGTTGTTAAGATAACCTTGTAAGGTGCTACTGAATAAGGCCAGTTCAGTCCATTTTCATCAGAAAAATATTCAACGATAACACCCATCAGCCTAGCAATCCCGATTCCATATGAGCCCATAATCACTGGTCTACTCACACCCTCCTTGTCGGTAAAATATATTCCTAATGTTTCTGATTTTGATGAGCCAAAGCTAAATATATTTCCTACTTCAGCCGATACTGATTCCTCAAAATTATCTTTTTTCAATTTAAGCAGATCTAGGACATCGTCATTCATTACTTCTTTATTTAGGGCGACTTTATGTTTTTTATCAATATAAACAATATCCTCTCCGGCCCCAACCAGTGTTTGGAATTCATGGCTAAATTTATCTGTAAAAGCACCTCCTGAAGCGAACGTGAAATACGTATCCTTGCCCAAACCGACCCTGTCAAAAACTTTATGGTAGGACTCGGTTACTCGATCATAAAATTCCTTGTGTTGCTCTTCACTTTCAGCAAAGGAATACATATCTTTCATGATAAATTCTCGGGTTCTAAGAATTCCACTCTTGGCTCTAGTCTCATTCCTCAGCTTATTTTGGAATTGATATACCGACATTGGCAAGTCTCTATATGAATTTATATACTCCTTTACCATATTCCCGACCTGCTCTTCGTGTGACCATCCAAATCCAACTTCTGTACCGTTCTTCAGTTCAGACTTAAACCATATGTCAACATTATCATCATCCCATCTATCTGTTTTTTCCCAGAGTTCTTTTTCTTGAAGGGTTGTCATAGTAAGTTCCTGGGAATCTAATGCATTCATTTCATCTCTAACGATATTCTTAATGTTTTCAATTACTTTAAGGCCTAGTGGTAAATACGAATATACACCTGCCATTTCTTTATGTATGTATCCAGCTTTAATAAGTAATTGCGCATTTAATGCTACTTCATCGGATGGGTGAGTCTTTCGAGTCTTTGAAAAAAGTTTTGTCATTTTCATGCTTTTATTATTGTATCAATAGATTTAGCGTATTAGAAATAATCCGATAAATGCTACCCCATTCTTGAATGAATGAAGAAGTATAGAGGACCATAATCCTCTGGTTTTCTCTCTAAGGTAAGATGAGACCATCGATAGGATAAATGTATCTAGGCCAGCAATCCATAATATGCCGCCGTTCTTACTCTCTATTAAATGAGGCATGGCAAAAATGAGACTTGTAATTAAAGCAGCGTAGATGAATTTCATTTTTGTTCTCAAGCCACTAAATAGAAAACCTCGAAATATAATCTCCTCAGCAAGTGGAGGAAGAACAACTAAGCTAATAAATGCTAGCAATAGACCAAAATTACCATTTACAGACTGAAATCCTACATTCTGTTGCTGATTAATATCAAAAGATTTTATAAATACGCTCATAAGCATGGCAATTAAATAAAATGAAAACATATATACGAGAAAACCACTCAATGCAGATAATAGATCCATAAATCTTATCTTGACCACACCAATATATTTAAATTTTGATTTTTTCCACTTGAGAAAGGCATAGATGGCGCCAATTGATAGTGACTCTACGAGCAATACTGAGAAAAACTGGCCAATTACAGAATTAGACAGCCAATCATTTGATCGCTGTACATTCCAATGCATTAGTCGAAATATGACTGAAAGTATAAATATGGTGATTATTTGACTTAGAAAATAAATCAAAATTGTAAGAGATATACTCCAAACTGGACCCCATTTAATATTTTTCTCATAATATTCATCCGGATTCGCCCAGATTTTTTCAATGTGACTAGAAGAATCTTTTGACATCAACAAACGATATTAATACTACTAAAAGCATGAGAGCTAGGAACCCTAAGCCGTGAACCGCATCTTCCGTTTTAGGACTCAATTGCTTTTTACCGAATAATCTAGATGCAAGCATCAAAAACAACCGGCCACCATCAAGCGCTGGAATAGGCAGAATATTCATAATTGCTAAAGTTAGTGAGATTATCGCAATTATTATAAGAATGAATTGATAACCAAGGGCTGATCCATTCTTTAAGATGAAGAAAATTCCAATTGGTCCTGATACTTGAGAGGTTGCTTGGGCAGTATTTCCTACAGCCAATCCTGAAACTAATGTCCAAAGACCCTGAAATGTTAGTATCGTAAATTGCTTAATCAAACCTAGAGAAACTATTGGAGCCGACCACGTGGATTGCTGAAGAATAAAAGGTTGGTCGCTTACTCCAAGATACCCTATAGGTTTGGACGTTTTATCAGATGCAGAAACTGCTGCCTGAGTATTCAGTGTAGTTTGCTTAACAAAACTATCTGATCCTCTTTTGTATTCTATAGTAACCTTTTCTCCAGCATACTTGCTCGTTATCTTTCGAACATCATTTGCTCCGGACAAAAAGACTTTTTGATCACCATCTTTAGATATAGATATAAGCTGATCATCAAGCTTTAAGCCTATTCCAGCTGCAGGAGAATTAGTTTCAACATTACTAACCAGAACCTTGTCGGCAATAATTTTTGTATCACTCTTAACAGTAAACTGATTATCTATCAATTTTGGCATTCCAAGCCAAGCAATAATGGTAAATAAAACGAATGCTGTGAGAAGATTCATCACCACACCCGCAACCATAATTTTGGATTTTACCCACGTAGAGGCTGCACCAAAATCACCCTTTTCTGTATCGCCATCATGTTCACCCTTTAGCCTAACAAAACCGCCGAGTGGCAATGCGTTAATGCTAAAAATAAATTTAGATTTTGTAACTTTACTCCATAATTTTGGAGGAAATCCTAAGCCAAACTCTAATACCTTGACTCCGTTACGTCTTGCGACGAAGAAATGCCCAAGTTCGTGAACAACCACCAAGCCTGTAAATAAAACCAACGCAAGTATTAATAAATATATATTCATGCTATTTCCCAAAATTCCTTTTTATTTTTTTATATTTTCTAATGACTGAATCAAAATTATCCTCCGTAAAATCAGGCCAAAGCTTATTTACGAAAAATAATTCACTGTACGCTGATTCCCATATCATAAAATTAGAGAGCCTTTGCTCGCCAGATGTCCTGATTATTAAATCTAGAGGTGGTACTTCTGGTGCATCAAGATTTTCAGTAATCATTTCTGGAGTTATATCCTCGGGAGAAAGACCCTTTCTAATAATTCTTTTAGTAGCTTCAACAATTTCTTGCTGACCGCCGTAATCTAGACACAAAAGTAATGTGCCTTTTTCATTATTCTTGGTCTTCTCCTCTGCCTCATGAATGGCCTTAACTAGTGCTTTACCTATTCTGAGTTTTGAGCCAATCACTCTAAGTCTTATGCCCTCTTTACTGATTTCATTAACTTCGTGCTTCAAAATCCACATAAAAAGCTTCATTAAGTTTTTTACCTCGTCCTTACCTCTTCTCCAATTCTCATTAGAAAATACGTAGGCAGAGATATATTCTATATCGTGTTTTTTTGCAGCTTTAACAATCCGCCTCAAATTTAAATATCCCTGTCTGTGACCTTCTATTGTTTCAAGATTATTTCGCTTTGCCCAACGACGGTTACCATCAAGAATTAGGCCAATGTGAACGGGATGATTGTCGGTATTTTTAGTTGTCATATAGTCTTTTTATTGTATCAACAATAAATGAACATTAAAACTAAACCGTTACTATATCGTGTTCTTTTGTTTTTGCTAATTTTTCAATTTCAACTTTTTGATCATTCATAAGCTCATCAATTTTTTTTGTGATTCTTTTATGATCATCTTCACCAATTTTTTTGTCTGATTTTAGCTTATCGGCTTCTTTAAGGGTTTCGTGCCTCGAATTTCGCATTCCTATCATGGCATCTTCAAATTTTTCATTTAACTGTTTAACGATTTGCTGTCTTCGTTCAGCATTAAGTGCAGGGATTGGAACCCTTACAACTCTTCCATCATCTGTTGGGTTAAGTCCCAAAGATTGATTATCCCGAATAGCGCTTACTATAGCTTGTATATTCGAACCATCAAATGGTGTTATTTGTATCAATTGAGATTCAGGAACTGTAATTGTTGCAACCTGAATTAGCGGCATGGTTGATCCATATGCCTCAACCATAATTCCGTCAAGCATGCTTGAGTGAGCCCTACCAGTCCTAAGACTCCTTAGGTCATCAATAAAATGCTCTTTATTCTTTGAAAGTTTGGTAGAAAAATCGTTAATTATTTGCTTTTCATCCATGATAAGCCCCCTCTTGAGAGTTATTTTAGCTATATTAAGATTATATTCTTATTCGGTAACTTCCCCAAGAGCCATTCTTGAGAATCTTTTTACTACAATATTTTCACCAAGTTTGGCGATATTTTCTTTAATATATGTAGATACATCCTGATCTTGATTTTTGATGAATGGCTGAGAAAGTAGCGCTTTTTCCTGGAAGTACTTAGAGACCTGGCCATCAACGATTTTTGCAATCATATCAGCCGGCTTATTGTCATGCTTAGCTTTTTCAGTAAATTCTGCAGCTATCTTCTTCTTAATGTCATCGCTTACTTCATCAGAGCTAACATATTCTGGATTAGAAGCAGCAATGTGCATTGCAATATTTTTAACTAAATCAGTAAATATTTCGTTTCTTGCAACAAAATCAGTCTCACAATTTACTTCAACCAAAACTCCAATTCTTGAATCGTGTAGATAACTTCCTATAATTCCTGCTCGAGCTTCTCGCTCCGAACTTTTTTCAGCTTTCGTCATCCCCTTTTTTCGCATAGCTTCTAGAGCTTTGTCGAAATCACCTTTAGATTCAACTAAAGCTTTTTTAGCGTCTGTCATTCCAACGCCGGTCAATTCTCTTAGTCGTTTAATGTCTTTTATATCCATATTTACTTTTCCTCCACCTTATCAGTATTTTCGCTTTTTACTTTTTGACCAGCTTTACCAAGCTCGATTGCTTCTTTTACATAATTTGCCATTAATTGAATAGTTTTTATTGCATCATCATTTGAAGGTATAGCATAAGTAGCAAGAGTTGGGTCGGCATTAGTATCTGCCAAAGCAACAACAGGAATATTTATCTTTCGAGCTTCTTTGATTGAGTTAGCTTCATTTACCATATCAACAACAAATAATGCTCCAGGTCTACCATTAAGATTTTTGATGCCGCCGAAAGTAATATTCATATCATCAATTTCTTCCTGGAATCTTTGTAGTTCTAACTTGTTATATTTCGAAGCTAGTTGACCAGACTCCATTTTGGCTTCTTGATCTTTAAGGTGTTTTACTCTCGCACTAATAGTTTGCCAGTTAGTCAATGTTCCACCAAGCCATCTTTCTGTAACATAAGGCATTCCTGTGTCTTCAGCTAATTGCTTCAGAATATCCTTAGCTTGTCTCTTAGTTCCAACTAGCAATATTTGCTTACCAGATTGAACTGTTTCAGTAATGAATGAAAGAGCGTCATCTAACTTTACGGTTGTTTTTGTAAGATCGATAATGTGGTTACCATCTTTCTTACTGTGAATATATTCTGACATCTTAGGATGCCATTTACTTGTTTTGTGCCCAAAATGTGCACCTGCATTTAGCAGCTTCTTAATATCGACTTCTACTTTAGCCATAAAATCCTTCTTTCTCGGTTTGGTGTTCCATAATCGACCTACATGGTTGCGATTACAGAGGACTTAATTCCCAAACTGTTTAATTTATATTAGAAATATTATATATTGAAAACATTATTTACGCAAGCTACTTGACCAGATACCAACAGATGTGTATAATTCAGCACTGATTATGAACAAGAAATTACATCCAAAAAGTTATAGACATGTTGTCTTCCAAGACATCAACAATGATTTTAGTTTTTTAACTCGATCTACTGCTGATTCTGAAGAGACTATTAAGTGGACAGACGGAAATGAATATCCCCTAGTAAAGATGTACATTAGTAGTGCTTCTCACCCATTCTTTACTGGTGAAGAAAGAATTGTTGACATCGAAGGACGAGTTGATAAATTCAAGGCACGTGCTGAAGCTGCAAAAAAAGCTCAGGAAAGTAGAAATAAATCTGCAGCTAAAAAAGCTAGTCGAAAAAAAGCTAGTTCTGATAAATCAGAAGACGAAACTGAAACATCTAAATAACTAACTGGTAATCTAACCACTATCCAATTTAGTGGTTTTTTTATTTACTGATAAAGTAATATTATGAATAACCAAGAACTTAGCTTAAGAGAAGAATTTGCAGAAATAGAGGATAAACTACAAGATCCATCTATATTCTCATCCAAGGAATATCCTAAACTCGCTAAACGAAGACAGGAGCTTAGTGACGTAATAGCCTTATTCGACAAAAAGAATGTTCTAGAAAAGGAATTAAATGAAACTAATGCTCTATTAAATAATTCTGATACTGAAATGGTGGAACTAGCCAAAGAAGAGATTCCAAAAATAAAAGAAGAGATTGAGAAAAATCTCGAAGAGCTTAGGACGATTTTAATACCTAAAGACGAAAATGATTCAAGAGATGTAATCATAGAAATAAGGGCAGCCGCTGGTGGTGATGAATCAAGTCTTTTTGCAGCTGAACTTTATCGAATGTACGTTAGATGGTCTGAAAATCACAATTATAAGATTGAGCTAATTAATGAAAATCCAAGCGATGCTGGTGGCTTTAAAGAGATAGTCTTTTCCGTAAAAGGTCATGATATATATAAATCTTTAAAGTTTGAAGCAGGAGTTCACAGGGTTCAAAGAATCCCAGTAACTGAAAGCAGCGGAAGAATCCATACATCTACAACAACAGTGGCAGTTCTACCAGAAGCTGAAGAAACAGACGTAGAAATAGATCCTAAGGATATTAGGGTTGATGTGTATCGTGCTAGTGGGCATGGAGGGCAATCAGTTAATACGACAGATTCTGCAGTCAGAATTACGCACGTACCAACTGGAATCGTAGTTACCTGTCAAGACGAAAAATCCCAGTTAAAGAAC
>Ga0194045_1000158_pt1 | contig 21673 bp, 9 predicted proteins | sample JunL6211m_MetaG_FD_161686 | JGI IMG/M metagenome (GOLD analysis project Ga0194045, IMG submission 161686) | Anoxic zone freshwater microbial communities from boreal shield lake in IISD Experimental Lakes Area, Ontario, Canada - Jun2016-L626-11m | ecosystem: Environmental > Aquatic > Freshwater >...
GTAAATATGTAATAAGTATTTGCGTTATTGCAGTAGTTGTTAAAATATATAGACCCGCGCTAAATGCGATTCTTCTATCTAGATCAGTAAATTGTATCTTTCTTAATGGGTTGAACCTAATAATTAAAAATAAGCAAACATATATTTTAACATATGCATCCAAATTAGATAAATATTGGGGTGCTTGCGAAAATAAACCTAAAGCTGCTGCGGCATACAAAAAATATGATGCAAATATTATATAATTGAACACGGTTGATTGAAAGTCGTGAATATCCTTTGATAACGTCATATGACACTATATTATTATATGTTGTCATAAAAACTGTGGGTAGTGCCTTTTTTTCAGTGCGCTTTTTTCAGCGATTTCACTCTGCCGTTAATTCTTTGTAAAGAGTTAGTGTTCTTGCACTTGGATCCGTTGCATTTGTATACTTTGGCATCCAAAAATATGGAATAACGTTTCCAAGTCCTGGATATGCTGTTTCAAAAATTTTTCGGTAATAAAATTGTTCTGCCGTTTTTGGCACATTATGTTCGTTTATAAGCTGCATTACAGGATCTTCTTTGCATAAATTCTCATAGGTCCTTCCTTGTGGTAACGGACACAGCTTGGATGTTTCCTCTTGGATTATTTGATACAAGGATTTTTCATTTCCACTTACACCATCGCTGAATGCCTCTTTGCGCCTCCAAATAACACTCTTAGGTAGAAGTGGATTGCCTGCTTTATTCTTAAAGTTATCTTCACTGAAAGCTGTTCTTAGAAGGAATTTTTCCATTTCACCCATCCTTGGATGATAACGAACACTTGGATCAATGGACAAATAATATTGAACCCATGTTCTGTCTAAGAATGGCGTTCTAGGTTCAAGTCCATGAGATGAAATACACTTGTCTGAGCGCAAAACATCATATTTGTGAATGTCTCTTAACAGGCGTCTGCTTTCTGCATCAAACTCAATCTCATTTGGACATTCATGCATATACAAATAGCCTCCACATAACTCGTCTGATCCATCTCCGTTAAAAATGACCTTGGCTTGACTATTTTGCGAAATGTATTTGCCAATTAAATAATTGCCAATGCTTGCCCTAACTGATGTTGTATCATAGCTTTCAATTACCTGTATAACCTGTGGAATAGCGTTGATAAAATCTTCTTCTTTCAAAACAATTTCGGTGTGTTTTGTTCCCAAATATTTGGCTACTTCTTTAGCAAATTTCAAATCCATAGAACCTTCCAAACCAATGCTGTACGTTTCTAGGGGTGTGGATGAAATACCTTTATAATATTCATTTACCAACGCAGTTATGATGCTGCTATCAAATCCACCCGAAAGAAGGCAAGCAATTGGCCTCTCTGTAGTAAGACATCTTTTTTCCACTGCAGTTGAAAGATGAAATGGGATCTTCTGTATAGCATCCGCATAAGCATTCTCATACTTTAGTGAATTAATAATGCTGGTAAATCCCGTTGAATGATAGTGGCGAGACTCTACATGAATATTCCATCTAGCCATTACCTTTGACGATAATCTCATTTCACAATATGTGCCTGGTTGAAAATGATCAATTGTGTATAAATGTCTTGATTTAGTCAATTCTTTGTGAAAATCACTTAATACTTTCAACTCTGATGCAAATCCATAAACAGGAACGCATTTATTTAACAGTGGAGCATCAGTAATACCTTTGTAAGAAAACAGATTTTCTTCTTGAACGTTATTTATTGGTTTTAAGAAATACAAGGGTCTAACTCCGTATGGATCGCGCGCAACAAACATCTTGCTTTCATCCGTAATGTCCTTTCTTGCTGCATCGCAAAAAATTCGCCTGTCATATAAGACAAATGCAAACACGCCATCCAACATTTGCAACGTTTGCTCAATCCCATATTTCAAATATAGATGCAGGATAACTTCGCAATCAGAGTCCGTATTTGGTACAACATTCATGCGCTCATACAATTCTTTGTAGTTATATATTTCTCCATTGCAGACAAGCAACACATTATCAATTACAATTGGTTGATTAGACTCGGTATTCAATCCATTAATAGCCAAACGATGAAATCCTAAACTTGTATTTTGCCCCATCTTTTCTAATTTAGAAAACTCTGGACCACGATTCTCACCCTTTTTAAACTGTTCTTTTATAAAGTCATCTGCAAATCTGGAATCATTGTTTAGTAGTGAAAATATTCCACACATCTAGAGGATCTACTAATATTATTGCTATTTGTTTATATGGATTTATCAAAATGTTTATAATCTAGGATAAAATTTTGTAAGACCATTTTGTATAGCACTATAGCATATGACTGAAATTGAATTTGTTTCTATTGGAGGATGGTGTGGTACAAAAATGGCACTAACTAGAAATAATATTTTTAGCCCTAGCAATCCATTTGACTATGTAAGAAGTTCTATAATAGGCGTAATTGATTGTTTAGAAAATGATTTTGCTAATTTTTTCCCAAAAGAGAAAATAAAACAGGAGACGGGGTTTTATTTAAGCAAATGCTGTGAGTTTCAACATGATAATTTTGATAATCAAGAAACAATTGATTCATTTAACCGCAAACTTACAAGATTTAAAGAAATATTAAGCAAAAAAACACCTATTTGCTTTTTGCGCACAGTTTGCTTGAATGATTATGAAAATGAATTAAAATATTATAAGACACTACAAAATGCTATTGAAAAATTATATCCACACTTGAAATATATAATATGTTTTATAATCACAAAACAAAATTATTTATCTTATTATAAAAATTTAGATGATAAAACATTTGTATTTGCAATAAATAATAAACTTGTTTTTTCTCCTTCGGAATATTTACAGGGAACATACAAATACATTATTGATTTTATAGTAAACGAAAATCTTTTTTTAAAGATTCCTTCCCCTAGTAATATTGAATTAATAAAAAGTGACACACGCTTAGAAGTGAAAAAATTATTTCATGAGTAAATACATTTGATTGAAAAGTTAAATATTACTTAATTGCACTCCATCTTAATTGCAAATTAAAAGAATATTAAAATGAGTGTATAATAATTTAAAATTTTATGCAATATTTTTATTATTTATCTATATTAAGTATTCATGTCCTCAAATCAATTTAGTGATCAGTGTGCATCCGAGAGATCAAATATCATTAATCAACGATTGTATGCAAGAAATGTCCCTTCCCAGGTTCTTCAGCCATATTTAAGTGTTACTCCTGCACAGACAAAATTCTCTGTTTTACCAGTAGTTGACCCTAGAAAGGTTATTAGAACACCTATGGAGCAAATGCCCACATATAATCCTGAGCAAATCTTTAATCCTGGAAATGCCACGGCGCCTTGGTCTGGCTATGCAGCAAATGTGAACAAGGAGTCAGAGTTGAAGAACCAGATTTATGCTTTGCAGAAATGCAGTCAAGCTACGTATGTTCCTAGCCCAAATAGTGACTTGTATCAATATAAATTCCAGTCAACCCAAGAACAACAACCATTCCCTGATCTATTTAAGGAAGAAATGTGGCAACCATTCAATCCTAATCAAAAAGATTTAGGATCTGGTCTCTTCAATAACTGCACTAGACAACAGATGAAGAGTCTTACAGATACAAATTAAAACTTGGATAATACACCATCAACTCGCTCTAATTCATAAAAAACGATATATTTTTATGACTTAGTATATTAGTACACATTATGGCACAATTAAAAACTATAAATGACATTTTTGTCAATGAAGACAATAGAAATGCAGTAGGAATAGAAGCATGGGTTAACTTTATTGTTACACATGTTGATGATATTCAAAGACGCAAAGGAAGACCTCTTATTCAAATAGCTTCTACTCCAGAAGAAATTGAAAAATTAACAAATAGCAGAGCTATTGATAATAAAAGAAGAATATTAAATTATAAAAAGCCCGAAACTTTTGATGAAAATACTGAATTTTTTAGATATAATGTTTATCATTCAGTTGGAGATGGCACCTGTTTTATTCATTCCTGTCTCAATTCACTAAGCCCAACTTATAGAAATATAGTTGACGAAGGAGTAAAAGGTCAAATTGGTAGATATTTTCGCAAAAATGTATTTTTAAGATTTGTGCCAGAAGACAACGTTGAATTGCAAGCAAATGTAAATTCTAATGCCTGGATGGGAGATGAATCCATACAATTATTTGCAAATTCATTCAATATTAATATATTAGTTTTTTCTGAAAAGGCTACATATAATCCTAGAACTAAAAGTTATACACCTCCACCGGGTTATCAAATATTTTGGTCTGGAGAAAATCCAGAAAATGGCCTAGATTTTATTTTTATATATTCTACCACTCAAGTTCATTTTGATTCAATTTATATAATTAGTGATAGAGGAACTGCTGAAAGCTTTATAATATCAAATGCTGAAGGTAGACGATTAGATGCGTTAAATCCAGCTAATGGAGTTGTAGTTCCAGAACCAGATGCAGCTATGGAAGAAGCTGTGAGACTATCATTGGAAATGGCTGGTCCACCTCCAGTCCCAGAGGAAGATCCTGATCTTGAAGCAGCAATTCAAGCATCTATGGAAAGCGAAATTACTGATAAACAGAGAAGACAATTATTGGCTAAAGCCAAAGAAGTAGAAAATAAAAAATCTGCTGCTGCTGCCGCTGCCGCTGCCGCTGCTGTTGGTTCAGGTGCTGGTGCAAATGCGCGAAATGTGTTGAATTCCGTTTTTAGTGAAAGTGATAGTAGTGACGAGAGTTCATTTAGTCCATCTAGTGCTTCCAGTTCTTCCTCTGGTTCTAACTCTAGTTCTTCTAGTTCTTCTAGTTCTTCTAGCTCTTCTAGTTCTTCTAGCTCTTCTAGCTCTTCTAGTGCATCTCCGTCTACTTCTAGCAATGAATCATCTTACGCTCCTGGAGCCTCTGGTAAGGCTAGCTCTAAAGAATCATCAAAGTCATCCTCCGCAGAATCTTCTTCCTTAACAGAGGACGAATCAATGCAAAACGACAACAAATCGTCTTTATACACAGCCGCATCAACGATAAACAAACTATATGATAATCTTTCATATTTTGACTTGTATGGTGGTTCAGTATTTATGTTTCTCTTTATAACAGCCATTGTGTTTTTTGTATGGGCCTATTGCAATGTCATGGTCCAAGCACAAGAAATAAAAGACGACTGGAACAATCAAAAGTGCAACCCAAAAGTGATCCCATTTGCGGGATTCATAAATAAGCCAGATGGAAAAACAGCAATTGAGTTTACGGGAGACAACTTTACTGGATGCGTTCAGTCCATTCTAGAAAACATTGTTGGATATGCGCTCGCACCTTTCCAATACATTATTAGCGGTATTACTGATTTATACAATGATTTATCCAAGGCTGTTGGCATTGCTAGAAGTTTTATGGCACAATTACGATCCAACTTTTCAAATATAGCAGAGGATATTTTAAGCAGAATATTAAACATTTTAACACCACTTCAACAGATAATGATAACATTTGCTAGTTCTATGGGAAAAACGCAAGCTATTTTAACTGCTGGTCTTTACACAAGTCTTGGCACATACTACGCGCTAAAATCCTTGCTTGGAGCGCTATTCCAAGTTATTATAATTATTTTTATTGTTGTTACTGTAATAATAACACTCCTTTTTATAGCTGGAATGTTTAGTCCATTCATTTGGACTGCAGCATTTGCAGCATTAGCATCATATATAGCCATTGTAACCGTATTTGCAATTGTGGCTGTGTTTTTTGTTCAAGTTTTGCAAGTGCACGTACAAATGGCTCCAAAAGCTCCCTCGCCTCCAAGTGCATGTTTTGACCCAAATACTGAATTGACAATGAATGATGGTTCAAAGAAAACTATAAAAGAGATCCATGTTGGAGATATTTTAGAAAATAATAATATTGTTACAACAAAGGTAAAAGTTTTGGCAAAGGATCATATAATGTTTAGTTTGAATAATGTAATAGTAAGTGAGAGTCACATTGTCAAGTGCAAAGATAAGTGGATTTCAGTTGCAAAACATCCAGATAGTGTAGAAATTGCTTGCTATGCGGAACCTTATTTGTACTGTTTAAATACTTCTAGCAAAACAATCGTTATTAATGATCTGGTGTTTACAGATTGGGACGAAATATATGGCAAAGATTTGAAAGACATTTTAAAATTACCATCAATAAAAACCACAGAAAACATTCACAAACATTTGAATGGTGGATTTTCAGGTGAAACGCCGATAGTTTTAGAAAATGGATTAAAAACAACTATTAAAGATGTTGACCCTGGTTCTAAACTCAGTACTGGTGAAACAATATATGGAGTAGTTGAAATAGATGCAAAAAATATAGAAAATATTAAAGAATATAATTTAGGATACTTGAATAATTCTTACACTGGAAAAAACATATGCCTCTGCGATAAAAATATGGGTAAACTTTCAAAGATAGAAGGAAGAAACACGGAGGAATCCTTTAAAAAGCTTTATCACGTATTAACTGATACTTCTAGTTTTACTGTAAATAATTTAAAATTCTACGACTACAATTCCTTGATAGATTTACATTTAGGTAAAGAGAATGACAAATAAAAATTATTATCTATAAAATATGTATAATATGAATGTCTCTATTGGTTCATACAAATTTAGAGGGGAAATTCTCATCTTAATCGTAATTGTTGGTTTAATTCTTTTTGGTCACACCCTTTGTGGATGCTCAAAGGTGACTGCTAAGGAGGGGTTTTACATGGCTAAGAATGTTATGCAGAGCTTAAAGGAAGGTTTCAGCCCTGCAAACACAAATAATGGCGATTCTGCTCGTTACACATTAGGAGACTATACACCAGTAAATACCTCATCGTGGTTTCAAGCAAATCTTGCTCTTGCACCAGGCCAAAGGCCCAGCAAGGGTGCGCAAAAGATCTGGGATCGCAAGAAGCAACCTATTCCTCTTCCTGAAGGTGAGTTAGATATGTTTGCCACAACGCCTTTTAAAGGCAGTTGCTGCCCCAACACCTACTCAACCAGCACTGGTTGTGCGTGCATGACGGTTGATCAATACAAGTATTTGAATGGTCGCGGCGGAAACAATGTTCCATACTCTGAGTATTAAATCAAAGGTTTAATTTTGCAACTTAAAGACTCTCTAAGTTGCAAAAACAATATATTATTTATATTAATCAAATGTGCATTCACAAAGCCTGCAAAACTTTATCTTCATTGTTCTATCCACATCAATATCAATGTCATCCTCAATTATTTCGTGCTTGCATAGTTCTTTCAACCTACAAATAATAGCGTTATTAATGTGCTTTGCATTATTCATTTGAATATTAAAATTCATTTCATTAAAATACAGACGAAACATTGCCAACTCATTTATAATATCATTATCAATCTTAGTTTCTTCTTTTTCCGCTCCTTCTCCTGTGGAGTCTTCTTTCAAATTAAACACGGTTTTGTGATCGCTCACTTGGATATCATCATAATCGCTATTTACATCGTCGCATGCATTTTTCATTGACAAGAAAAAAGATAAATAATCTTCACTAATTATTTTTAATTGTTTTAATAATTCCATTCGCTGGTTGTCTGCCATTTTGGTTATTATTAATTATATTAGAACCTTCTTTATAAATGGTTTTAGATTAATAATTAATTAGACATACAAATTTGATACCCATGCCTCTTCCTTATTCTTCTTGATCAACTTGTCAATCACGTCCTTTGTTACTGTAAATGGAAATTGAACCTTAATAGACATGTCCTCTTCAAACAAATTAGTATCTGGGCGCATAAGACGATACAAATTCAACTTGGTATGAATGATCTCAAGACAACGCTTCAAGTTGCGAACGCCATCCTCCTTGTTGCAGTGAGTCTCAATAATATAGTGAAGAGACTCATCTGGGATAATAATATCCTCTGTGCTAAACTTCACTTGCTCTTGAATCTTGGGCAACAAATAGTCTCGAGAGATGACAGACTTTTGCTTTCTATCGTAGCCCTTGGTTTGAATCCTGTACATTCTGTCGCGCAAAATAGGATTCACCTTGCTCTCATCATTATAACTAAAGATAAACAAGCACTTGCTTAAATCAAAGTCAATCTCTGCAAAATACTTGTCGTGAAACTGACTGTTCTGCGAAGTATCAGTCAAATGAGTCAAAATACCAGCAATCTCCTCGCCCTTTGGCGTGTCGCTGATCTTGTCCAACTCATCAAAGTAAATCACTGGATTCATGCACTTGCTGTCAATAAGAATTTGCACAATCTTGCCCCATACACTTCCTTCGTACGTGTAAGAGTGCCCCTCCAAGAAGCTGCTATCAGTTGCACCACCGAGTGCAATAAACGCAAAGGGTCTATCTAAAATCTTACTGATTCCTTCCTTGACAAGTGTCGTCTTACCAGTACCCATTGGACCTTGGATTGCAATTGAAGTGCCGATTGCCTTTGGATTCGTTATGAGCTGACCCATCATTTGCATAATTTGCATCTTGGCATCATTTAGCCCATAGACTGCAGAATCAAGGCACTTTTGTGCGTTTTCCATAAAGCTATGACAGGCTTCAACTCCATCTTCAATGCTAATAGGAAGCGTATTCACCTTTCCAAAAGGAATCTTCATAAAGGTGTCAACCCAATTCTTAATCTTATAGAACTCGCCACTTCCAGGCTCCATGTAACGCAACGAGGTAAGCTTTTTCATTGCAGATGCCTTGAATTGAAGAGGAATATCAGCCTCCAAAAGAGTCAATCTATAAGGCTTTTCAATCCTGGTAATCTTGTTAATCTCTTCAAGCTCCTTGATAATTTTGGTCTGGTCTTCCATCGCCATCTTCTCAAAGAATGCAAAATCATTCATAGAATTTTTCTCCTTGATGATTGAGCGAAACTTTGATGAGTTCTTTTGCTTTTGTTTTTTCTCGCGCTTTTCCTTAATCTTAGTTTCCTTCTTAATAGTAGTTTCACATATTCCAACAAACTTCTCAATCATCTTATTATTTTTGTCGGTCGCGAGGATTCCTTTCAACTGTGAAAGAACCTGCTCATTTGAGTATACGGGCTTCTCAACAGGTTCAACCTCACCAGAACTCTCTTCCGTAGACTTGGACTTCTTGCCCTGCTTTTTAGACTTTTTCTTAAGGAGTTCTTCATCCTCGTCCTCATCCTCGTCCTCATCCTCGTCTTCATCCTCATCAAAGTTCTCATAATATTCTTGAAGCAGATCATCCTCATCCTCCTCATCTTCATCATCTTCCCACTCGTCTTCGTCTTCGTCATCACGATTAAGACCGCCGATAGTAAAGATAATATTAAATTTATTTCCATGCTTTGCTCCAATCTCATATTCTTGCATTTCCTCATCATCCTCATCATCCTCATCCTCCTCATCCTCATCCTCATCCTCATCCTCGTCCTCATCCTCCTCATCCTCATCCTCGCTCTCCTCAACAACCTTCTTGGTTTTCTTTACAACCTTTTTGTTCTTCTTTTTAGAAAGTTTTTGCACTTTCTTTGTGCGTTTTGTCTTTTTCTCTTCCTCCTCTTCCTCCTCTTCCTCTTCGTCCTCCTCCTCTTCATCATCTTCATCCTCCTTCAACACTTTCTTTAATTTTTCTCCAGACTTGATCTTTTTATTCAAATGCTTTGATGGAAACATTTTCGCCAAGAATTTGCGATATTCATGTACATCCATCTCGTCATCATCATCATCTTCCTCATAATCATCATCATCACTGGAAGACTCTTCATGAGACTTGCGATTTCTCGCCAAATCTTCACCCTTCTTCGTTTTCTTTGACTTGATGGAAGAGCCCTTCTTAGGACTAGCGACCTCCTTTTTTGACAGTTGAGTTTTAGAATCTTTCGGCATTTCCTTATACTATGGTATATCAATTTATATTCTTTTTATCTCAATCAATTTATTTATTAAACCGAAATAAAGACTTTGATAATTCATGCAAATACATGAAAGCTCAACTGTATTATTATTTTTCTTAAAATAAAATTGATATAAAACAATCTAAATATAATTTAGTAATATAAGGAGTATGTCAAAAAACGCTGGAATAATGCCACGCAACAATTGTTCAAAAATTATCGGTATCCAATTCAGTATATTATCTCCAGATGAAATTCGCAAGGGTTCCGTTGCAGAAATCACCAGTCGCGACACGTACATCAACAACAAACCTGTCATTGGTGGGCTGTTTGATCCTCGCATGGGAGTTCTAGAACCTGGTCTAATCTGTCCAACGGATGGTTTAGATTATATGCAAACACCTGGATATTTTGGTCATATTGAATTGGCTAGACCAGTTTATTACATCCAATACTTGAATACTATTCTAAAGATTCTTAGATGTGTTTGTTTCAAATGCAGCAAGCTTTTGGTAAGCAAGGAGAAGTATAGTCAGGCACTTAAAATGTCTAGCGAGAATCGTTGGAAATATGTGTTTGGTCTTGCGAGCAAAATGAAGCGTTGCGGAGAAGACACAGAGGATGGTTGTGGATGCCCGCAGCCAAATAAAATTCGCAAAGAAGGTCTAGCAACAATCTTTGCAGAGTGGAAGAATGATGCAGAGGGCGCACAAAACATGGTTATCAAACTTACCCCAGAGATGGTACTCAAGATATTTAAGCGTATCTCAGATGAGGATGTCTCTTTTATGGGTTTCAGTCCTGTGTGGTCAAGACCCGACTGGATGATTTGTCAAGTGATGGCCGTTCCTCCTCCTGCAGTGCGCCCATCCGTTAAGCACGATGCACAGCAACGCAGTGAGGATGATCTAAGCCACATTCTTGTTAACATTATCAAGACCAACAAGACTCTGCAAGAGAAGATGCAAAATAACGCGCCTGCCAATGTAATTGAGGACTGGTCCACGGTTTTGCAATATTATGTCTCTACTCAAGTGGATAATAAGATTCCTGGTGTAGCATCTGTTGCTCAGCGTTCTGGCAGACCATTAAAGTCAATCAAGGATCGCTTGAATGGAAAGGGTGGACGTATGAGAGGCAATCTTATGGCTAAACGTGTAGACTTTAGTGCCCGTTCAGTTATTACAGCAGACCCAAATCTTTCCATCAAGGAACTTGGCATCCCAATGAAGATTGCCAAGAATATCACCAAACCTGTCACTGTTAACAAGGTGAACAAGTTATTCTTGATGAAGTTGGTGCTTAATGGTCCAGATGAATATCCAGGTGCCAAGATTTTGGAAAAGAAGAATGGCGAGTCTATTACGCTTAGATACGTTGACCGCAAGTCAATTGTATTGGAAGATGGGGACATTGTTCATCGTCACATGATGGACGGCGACCCAATCCTCTTTAACCGTCAACCTACTCTTCACAGAATGAGTATGATGTGTCACATTGCAAGAATCATGAAAATAGGTGATACGTTTCGCATGAATGTTGCTGACACTAAGCCATATAATGCCGATTTTGATGGTGATGAGATGAATCTCCACATGCCCCAGGATGCCGAATCAGACTCAGAGTTGCGCAACTTGGCGGCTGTTCCGTACCAGATTATCAGTCCTAGTAATAATGCGCCGATTATTGGCATTTACCAGGATTCCATGCTTGGCGCGTATCGTTTCACCAGAGAAAATATTAGTTTCACACCTCGTGATGCAATGAACCTGCTCATGATGTTCCCCAAGATCAACGAGTTTGATTTGTTAAATAAGGGAGGACGCCTTACCAGCTTTGATATTTTGTCTCAAATTATGCCTCCTCTTTCACTAAAGGTGAAGAATAAGCAGTTTGGTGACAATGAAGATGGCAAGAAATCCAACAACGTAATTGAGATTGTAGATGGTCAATACATGCGCGGACAAATGGACAAGGGTATCCTTGGAGCAGGAACAAAGGGGCTTATTCACCGCACGTGTAATGATTTTGGCAATATGGCTTCTGCAGACTTTGTGGATGATTTGCAAAATATTATCACAGAGTACATGAAATCTAGCGCTTTTAGTGTTGGAATCAGTGATTTAATCTCAGATTCAAAGACAAACCAGTCCATTGTTACAGCGATCACCGACAAGAAAAATGAGGTTAAGAGTCTCATTGACCAAACACAGATTGGTGTCTTTGAAAATAATAGTGGAAAGACAAACTTGGAGGAGTTTGAGACACAAGTCAACAATATTCTCAACCAAGCATCCTCTGAGGCTGGAAAGATTGGGCTCAAGAGTCTAAGCAAGGATAATCGCTTTGTTATCATGGTTAATGCTGGCTCAAAGGGCTCAGATCTCAATATTTCCCAGATGATCTCTTGTTTGGGTCAGCAAAACGTTGATGGAAAACGCATCCCCTATGGATTTGAGCATCGCACGTTGCCTCATTTTACAAAGTACGACGACTCTCCAAGCGCGAGAGGATTTGTTGAGAACTCTTATATCAACGGACTTTCCCCTCAGGAGCTCTTCTTTCACGCAATGGGTGGTCGTGTTGGTCTTATTGATACTGCAGTCAAGACCTCAACTACTGGTTACATCCAGCGCAGGCTTATCAAGGGACTTGAGGATTTGATGGTTAATTATGACATGACTATTAGAACCAACAAGAGAAAGGTTGTGCAGTTCTCTTACGGCGATGATAATATTGACACAATCAAGGTGGAGAATCAAGAACTGAGAATCGGCACTATGAGCATTCAAGATATTTATGCACATTTTAATGTTCCTGAAGAGGACTTGAAGCCCAAGGCTCTTTCAGCCATGTTCTTGAAGAATACGCTTGCTCGTTACAAGAAGCAACTAGATTCTACGCAAATAAAGTGCAAAGAGTACACCGAGTTCATGATCAGTTCGCGCGATAATATTATGAAATACGTGTTTAAGAACAAAGATGAGAGCGTTGTTAGATCACCAGTTGCATTTGCATACATTATCCAGAATATCATTGGACAGCAACACCTCAACCCAGATTCTCTTGTGGATATTACGCCTCTAGAGGCATTTGAGATGATTGAAGCAAATTACAAGACATTGGAAATGCTTTACTACACGCCTCCCACACTCCTCTTCAAGACACTCTACTATTATTATTTGTCACCAAAGGTCTTGCTCTTTGTCAAGCGTTTTAACAAGGCCGCACTAACATTGCTTCTAGAAACAGTCTCAATGAACTACAAGAGATCCATTGTTGCCCCTGGTGAAATGGTTGGACTTATTGCCGCACAGAGTATTGGCGAACCGACCACGCAAATGACTTTGAACTCCGTAACATTTGAGACACCTATTATCGTAAGGAATAGTGAAGGTATTATTCAAAAAGTTTGCATTGGAGATTTTGTTGGAAAACACATTAACGATGCAAAGAAATTGGAACATTATGCTGAAAATGACACGACCTATGCTGAACCCAAGGAATATTTTGAAATTCCTTCTTGTGATGAAGATGGAAATGTAGTTTGGAAGCAAATTGAAGCTGTTACAAAACATCCAGTAATAAATAAGGATGGTACAAACACCATGCTTAAATTTACTACAGAAGAACAAAGAGAGGTTATTGTGACAAAGGCAAAGTCTTTGTTAAAATTGGTAAATGGAAAAATTGTTCAAATGGATGGTGATCAGTTCAAGGTGGGCGATTACATCCCCGTAAGCACAAAACAAATAGATTTTGTTGAATCCAGATCTTTAAATTTACGCGATATTCTTCCAGCAACAGAATATATTTACTCATCTGAGGTTGAAAAGGCAAAATCAGTAATGTCAGAATATCATTGGTGGTCTAAACATCAAGGTAAAACTTTTACTTTGCCGTATGCCAGAAGTGACTCATTTGTTGCTAAAGTGAATGAAAAGTTGAGGAGTGGTTGCATGACAAAAACAGTATTTGCAGCTAATTGTGTATATACGAAGCAAACAAATATGAATGCTTACAATATTCCCGAAGAAATTCCATTGGACTACAATTTTGGTTATTTGGTAGGAGCTTATGCGGCTGAAGGATGCATGACAAAATTTCAAATATCTATTGCAAATAACGATGTAGAATATTTTAAACCAATTATGACGCTTCTTCAACAGTGGAACATTAGTACCAAAGTTTATCGTCATGAGAATAAAGGACAAGAAGGCTGGACTAGCCAAGACTTGCGCATTTACAACACTGTTTTGTCTCGCATCTTGGAAAATCTTTGTGGAAAGCTAAGTCACAATAAATTTGTAAGTGATAAAATTATATTCTCTAACAAGGAATGTATTCTAGGATTCTTGGATGCTTATATTGGCGGTGACGGAACCGTTAGTACAAAAGATAATTCAATTATGATGACTTCTGTTTCCAAAGAACTCTTAATTGATGTGCAACAAATGATTAATAATCTAGGAGTTTATAGTTTCATCAAGCAGTTGAGAAAACAAACTTCTAACAACAGAGGAACCTTGCCCGAAAATATTCGTCAAGGATATACTTTGTATGTAAGAAATCAACAAGCCAAACAACTAGCAACCATGCTAGATATTAAGATTGGTTGTAAACTGGAAAATTGCAAGATCATTGCTGACCATTCATCTAAATTTTCATATAAAATTAACAGAAACTACTTGCATGTTCCCAACGAAATTGATGGACAGATTGTAATGGAAGCTAGAAAAAATGACAGCTTGATTGATGTTCTCTTTGATAAAATTGTATCAATTGAAGAAGTTCCCAATACCACCGATTATGCATATGACCTAACTGTTGCAGATACAAGAAATTTTAACATCTATAATGGTCTTGCACTGGTCGATACATTTCATTTCGCAGGGGTGGCTTCAAAATCTAACGTCACCCGTGGTGTTCCAAGAATTGAAGAAATCTTGTCACTTACCAGCGATCCAAAGAATCCCTCTCTCACAGTTCATTTGAAACCAGAGGATGAAGCTGATAAAGAAAAGGCTAGATCAATCATGTATATGTTGGAGCACACCAAGTTGCAGGAGATTGTGCAATCAGTTGACATCTGCTTTGATCCAGATGATTTGAATAGTCTAATTGAAGAGGATAAAAATACTATGGAACAATACAGAGAGTTTGAGAAAATGGTGGATGAGTGCATGGAAACCAATCCAGCAGAGGACACCGCAGAGGGATCCAAGTGGATTCTTCGTATGACAATGGATCCTGAAATCATGTTGGAAAAGAACATCACAATGGATGACGTTAATTTTGCGCTCAAGAATAGTTACGGAAATGAAATTGCTTGCGTTTACGCAGATTACAATGCAGATAAGTTGGTTTTCCGCATCCGCATGAATAATATTATCAAGCAAGGTAGCAGAGGAGGCCAAAAGAAGATCAAGGTGAACCCTCTTGACCAATCTGACCAGATTTATCTTCTCAAGAACTTCCAGGATGAGTTGCTTTCCAACGTTGTTCTTAGAGGTGTAAAGAAGCTCAACAAGGTTATTCTTAGAAAGGTCAAGGATAACATGGTAGAAACATCTGGGGCTTACAAGAAGCAGGAGATTTGGGTACTAGATACAATTGGTACAAACCTATTGAATGTGCTTGCGCTTGATTACATAGATGCTACAAGAACATTTAGTAATGACATTGTTGAGATTTACAACGTTCTTGGAATAGAGGCTGCTCGCCAGGCCATCTACAACGAGTTGGCAGATGTGATTGAGTTTGATGGCACCTACGTAAACTATCATCACTTGAGTGTTCTAGTTGATAGAATGACTTTTACCAGCAAGATGATCTCCATCTTTAGGCACGGAATTAATAATGATAACATTGGTCCCATTGCAAAGGCATCTTTTGAGGAAACTCCCGAGATGTTCTTGAAAGCTGCTAGACATGCAGAGTTGGACACTTTGCGCGGCGTTTCTGCAAATGTTATGTGTGGACAAGAGGGTTTCTACGGAACAAGTGCATTTCAGGTGGTTCTGGACATTGAAGAGATGAAGAAGTTGCAAGAAACTGTTGCTTTTGAAATGGGAGATGAAGTTGGAGATATTGAAAAGGCGTTTGGAGTTGAGGATGTTGCAGAAGACCCATGCAGTGTTTACAACTTGTCCATCCAAAACAATGTTGTGAATATCAAATCTAGCGCAATGGGTGACGATAACACATACAATCCTGGATTCTAATCTCTTTACAAAGACAAAAACAAAGATAAAGACAAAGACAAAATAAGAACATAAAAAATATAATTCTTATGTATAAAATAATATTAAACACTTGAGTATAATATTATTATGCAGACCTTTTATAGGATTATTCAAACAATATTAAAAGCTAAAAATATTTTTTTTCCTGATAAAGAAGATGGCGGATTTACATTTTGGAATAATGTATTTCAACGTGAACCACATGATAAAAATCTTATTTTTAATAATCAGTCAACAGAAAATCTTACAATAGAAGAATATAATCATTTGGTTAGTGCAAATAATTTAACAAAACAATCTTTTTATTTTATGATATCGGCAATTGATAAAAAATTACAGGTTCCGTATTATTCACAGCGCGCAATAAAGGCAAAATTTTTTGAATTAAATAGTATGTTGAATAATATGTTTATGTCAAAAGCAAACAAGGAGAACATATTAGATATTTTTTGCAAGTGTCAACGAGTGTATTGGGGGTTTTCGCGACTAGCATTTGTATACAAATATAAAAAAGCAAAGATGCAGATTACTTGTGATCTTTATATGAATGATATATTGACTCATCAAGAAAACTCCATATTAGTATTTCAAAATAACGCAAAATATACATTTATTATACAAGATTTAATAAAAATTATAAATAATGCATTAACAAATGCCCCTAGTTTTTTTCTAGACCCACTTCAATCCAAAAATCCTTATACTAATATTCCATTTAATCGGTCAACATTATATCATATATATTTTCAAATGAAAGATCGTGTCTGCGTTATGCCCGATTTATTTCACAGATTTTTCTTATCAAGTTTTAATCTTGTAAAATTTAAACTGAATAATGAAACTTTTATAAAGGAGATTGTGTTTAAAAATTATATTAATAATGCTTCTCGTCAAATTGTGTGCGCTGACATTAGACTAATGTTGGAAGAAAATAAATATACAAGAAGATTAATTATAGATGACAGTTTTCCTGAAAAAAAATTGATTGAGGTTTTTTCGCCATATTTGGAATTATATTATCATGGACTCTACTGTTGTGCAGAAGAAAAGAAATATTTGGTAAAAGATATTTTAGATAAAAAATTATTTGGCTTCTATAAAAGTAACAAACTATTTGGGCGAAAAACGTATACAAAAGTATTTAAATTAGGAATGACTCATAGAAAATATACTACCAGTTTTAATGATTTTTATACACCTTTTTCTCAAATTAAAATTAAAACTTGGGAAAATATGGACGAAGATTGGTCATTCATAAATGAAGATTTTAATAACAACGATGATATGTCAATTGACACTGACGATGATGATGATGATGATAATAATAATGATAATAATTATAACAATGATGATGATAATGATGATGATGATAACGATGATGATGATGATGATAACGATGATGATGATGATGATGATGATAACGATGATGATGATGATGATAACGATGATGATGATAACGATAATGTGTATAATAATCTATTAGACGATCAAGACTCCTCACCTTTATCCAACGCAACGAGTATTAATGAGAGTTTAAATAATTTACCCGATGCTCAAAATAATCAAGAAGACAGCGATGAAGATAATTATGACCAAGCATTAATCAATATTGTTGTTGCAATAGAATTAGAAATAACAGAGGATTCACATGAAGATAATTCTGCAAATAATTTTTTTAATTATGAGAGCGATACTGATTCTATAAGCTGACTATGTCACTATAAGTTAATATTAGATTACTCTTCTTTTTCTTCTGCCGTTGCTTCTGGAACTGCTGACATAATTAAAGAGCTATTTTTTCTTGACCGTTTAAGAACAACTTTCTTTTTCCCCCTTGTGGTTCTTTTTTTTCTTTTTAATGTGTCTTCATTAACTTCAAAGATCATTTCATCTGCACCAACGGGTGGAGCTGCTTCAGCCTTGGGCAATACTGCTTCTTCTTGGTCCAACTCTTCTTGGACAGATTGCAATTTTGGCTGGATGGAGGCAACCGTTTGCTTTTGTATAGCCAATACATCGGCTACTAAAGGAGGAAGAAGTGCTGCAGAGGATTCTTGTTTTTCTTCCTCTTCTTGAATTTCTAATTCGGGGGCAACTATAGTTTTTGTTTTTCTAATAGTTTGTTTCTTAACCTTTGGTACAGCAGCTTCTTCCTCTCCTTCAACAATAAATTCAACCTCGGGTTTCTTAGCCTTTCTAGGTTTGTAAACCGTCTTGGATGCTCTTTTAAAGTTCTGCAAAAAATCTTCAATTGTTACTCTTTCTTCCATGGCCTCGTATACAACATCCCGATTTTTAAGTGTATCTAAATTTAAAAGGACACCATTGTCCCTATCTGTTATAACCTTATATTTGGGTATTTTTTCGGGAGCATTTGGCGGCGCAAAAATAAAGGCATATCTGGGCGAGAATTGTTCTTCATCCACACTTCTCTCTCCCATCTCCTCCTCTCTGGATAATGAATATGCACTAAAACAATTACTTTTGAAATCTGTTTCCATGAGCGGCTTATTTGAAATAAAAAATGATGGAATTTTAAAACGTTCCAACAACATCCACATATCTAATTTTGTCAAGTAATAGTTGTCTGCAAATAATAAATTCTGGAATGACAAGACACCATGTTTTACCTGATCGCCCTCTGTTTTTTTGCCTTGCATTATAAGCAAATCAATAATCTTCATTTCAAAGCGATCCAAGTATTTATTGTATTCACTAAACAGCTCATTCCTGATTTCAGCAATATCATATCTTTTTCCAACCACTGCTTGAATAATGTCAATAATAACATAGAATGAACACAGAGCAGTGTCGGCATATTTAAGCTCTTTATAGTCTGCTGGAAAAGTTGACCTTACAAATTCACCTTGAAGTTTTTCATACTTTGTCAAACATTCATTAGATTCTTCTGGGTGAATAGCAGAATCAATATTCATTCTACTAGAATACTCTTGTGTAAGAATTGGTTCAGCTCCATCGTAACTGCTAAATTTGCTATATTTATTTATCTCTGCAGGAATTAAAGAATCAAAATATTCTTGCGTTAACAAAGATTGGATAATAATCATCTCGTCTTCACGCAAATTATAACCAACAGACCCAAATGATAAATATGAATTTGGCTTAAAAATAAATGATTTGATTCTATTGTAACGAATTAATTCATCTGCCATACGGCCATAGTAATACGTCTCATTATTAGAGCCTGTAACCAAGTTTTGTTTAGGAAGAACTAATGAACAACGATCGCCTTCAGTCAGTGTGCATAGCTGCACCATTTTGCTGCACTTGTCAGGATTTTTAACAATGCATGTAGAAACTTCATCAACTAATGAAAGATCATATTCATCTGCAAAAATTATTATATTAGATGCGAGCTCCTTCAACAATCTTATAACATTCCTCAACTTGGTATTATACAATCTCGCCTTGTCATTAGTTTCTTCCTCAATGTCTTTGCGAATTTCAATATTTTCATAATCATTCAACAATATGCGAACAGTGTTTCTAAAAACATTAAAGAAATTGGTTTCCATTTTAATTTTTTTCACAGTCTCAACTCTCGTTGTATCTACCGAATTGCTGGTAGTTGTAGCTGCGTCAGCCACCAAATAATCTCCATCATTGACCGCTTTTATGGTATTGTTAATGGAAGAAACAGGATAAGGCGCGGACAATTGAACAAACTGATTTGTTTGCGTAATAAACCCAACAACCATCTCGTCCTCTACGATTTGTTTTACTGGATTGCAAGGTATTCCAGTGGTTGAGTGTAATCCATTTAAGAATGTCAACGTTTCATTGTATGGCTGCCATATACTTGCATCCAACATATAGATAAAATCTATTCCTGGAAGTAGGGAAGAAGGAGCGCACGGCACATATCCCGCAGTACCATTTCTTTTGCTCAAAACCTTGAGGCCAATTACTTGACTATTGTAGTTTACCACTTGGGCTACAATTTCATAGTGTTTCTTAGTAAGTATCTTTACCAAATCTCCCAATGAAACTGGTGGTTTAAAACGATATTCATTTGGAATGCTGGGCAAAGGACTGCACATGTTTTTCAAGACAGGCTTGATAATTTTTTTAAAGATGGCTCTCATGGTTGACGATAACTTAGGATCATATTCACTGAAAGTCTTGCTAACATTAATTTTTTTCTGTTCGTCACGATAAGAATAAATAGGCTCAAATCTGCCGCGTTTTTGGATTAAAATGAGCGTCTGTTTTCTTGTCTCATAAAACTCGTTCGCATAATGGTTTGTTGGACAAACTAGCTCCACATTATCAGTTGGATCATTCTCAGGAATATTTAATACAATAAGATTCAACCCATCCTTGAACAGACCTGGATTTCTTGAGCAAACTATATCCCACAAATAGGTGTAGTCTATTATAACAGAATCATCCTTCAAAAATGCAATAAAATTTTCATATGCGCCTACTAATTTTTTAAAATATCCCATCTCTTCGGCACTTGTTTTATCTACAATCTTCCTGTACATTTTTGATTCATGGTATTTGGCCAATGTGGTCTCGTCAACAGAATCTATGTCTTTATTTGCAAAATTAGTTACAAGATTACCGTTTTGAAATGTCACAAATGAATCAAGTGTTATAGCGTTTAAAATTTGTTGTTTCATTTGTTTAATTGTTGGGACCTCTGCTTTTACGAAATACATGGCATCTGCTATGCACGCCACAAATGATTGATTTTTACTCTGTTCAACTCCGTGTCTTAGCAAGCATGTGTGAAATGGTTTAATATTTGTATTTGTTTTGCTTATTTGACATTTTGCATTGACTTCATGGAGGAATTTTTGGATACCCATAGGCAAATATCCCCAGCGTCCAGGGTTGAGAGGAAATTTTTCAGGCCCCTTTATATATTCATCATTTTCCTCTACTCTTGGAGAACCTACTGATCGCGGTGTTTCTGCAGTTCTAGGCGTAGCATCTGGTCTAGGCGTAGCATCTGGTCTAGGAGTAGAATCTGACCTAGACAGCTCTTCTTGTACTCCCTCCAACTCACCACCTTCAAGAATAGGAGATGGGGCTTTCAAAGACCCGACCCTTGCCTTTTGGGCTTGCATTGGGGGAACTTCTTCTTCCTCCAAATTTCTTCCCACATTTTCACCAGTTAATGCAGGATTAGATGTTCCACATATTTCCTTTTTCTCAATCTGCTTCTTTACATTCCATTTTTTCATACAGCAAGGAATACAGTTTCCATCGGGTGCACTTTCTTTGTGAAACCCAGGATAGTGCTTTTCGTAAGCCTCTTGAGATCCGTGCTCATCTGGGTTATAAAACTCATAAATATAGTGTCCTGGAGGAACCTTCTTTTCACCAAATGGAATAATTTTACCGCCGCATTCTCCTGCCTTTACTTGCTCTTCTGTCATAACCTTATCTGTAAGCAAACACCAGTATCGCGGACAAGTATAGTAAAATTTATTGTCGGGAGATGACCCATATTCAAGAACATCATTTTCAGCAAAATATCCAGGATGTTCGCGATTT
>Ga0194045_1000161_pt1 | contig 21567 bp, 19 predicted proteins | sample JunL6211m_MetaG_FD_161686 | JGI IMG/M metagenome (GOLD analysis project Ga0194045, IMG submission 161686) | Anoxic zone freshwater microbial communities from boreal shield lake in IISD Experimental Lakes Area, Ontario, Canada - Jun2016-L626-11m | ecosystem: Environmental > Aquatic > Freshwater >...
GGATTTGGGCGGTGCCTGTGCCAACATCAAGAATCTGAACGCCATCGGTTAGATTCCTTGCAGCAAAAAAATCGTTGCAAAAGACTTCGTTCACTTGGCTGTGATCCATGGAGTCGTATTCGAAAGCTTCCTCGAGGGTGTCCATCACTTCGGGTTCTAAAATTCGGTGCAGGTTTGTCATTATGAGTGGTGCGTGTGATTGAGGATAAAGACGCAATGTAGTTTAAGTTAGAAAGCTTTGGAGGTAAATAAGGGGAATAAAAAAACCCCGCTAATACATTTGACTGCGTTAGCGGGGCCGGAACAGAGAAGAGGCCAAGGATATAAGATAAACTTTTGGAGCTTGTTCTGTCAATGATTTAAAAAAATAATGCGACAATTATTATGTGTACTTTTGTTCATGTATGCATAATAATTGATACAATCAATCTAGATTGAAACGTGAGGATAATATTTATTAAGGGCGAGTTTTCAAACGATAGGTTGCACCTGCAGTGCATTCTTTTATAATAAAAGGTATTGTTCTAGCGTAATTTAGGCGCATTCGATTTTTATTGGGACTGCCATGTTTGATGGTTTACGAAAAGGGTTGGCCGCAGCTTTAAAAACCCTGCGTGGAAAAGGGCGCCTTTCTGAGGCGAACATCCGCGAGGCGATGGAAGCTATTCGCATCGTTCTTCTCGATGCCGATGTGAACTTTACCGCTGCTGAAAACTTTATTAATCGCATCACCGAAAAATCAATCGGCCAAGAAGTTCTTCGAAGTTTAGACCCTAGCGAACAAATTGTAAAATTCGTTTACGATGAACTTGTTTTGCTTATGGGCCCTGTGGATACCGCTATTCCTTTTGCCAAGGATCGGCCCACCATTATTATGCTTTGTGGCCTTCAAGGGCAGGGGAAAACCACCACCGCAGGCAAACTAGCGCTGACACTTAAAGGCAAAGGGCGCAAGCCTTTATTGGTTGCAGCAGATCTGCAAAGGCCTGCTGCTGTCGAGCAATTACGCGTTTTAGGCGAGCAGATTCAGGTTCCTGTTTATTCCGAAGTTGCAGAGCCGGGCAAGCCTGTTCCTACTCCTGTTCAGGTTTGCGTTAATGCAATCGCCTACGCCAAGCGAACCCTTATTGATACGGTAATTCTCGATACTGCAGGCCGTTTGCATATCGCTGAAATGCCAATGGATGAACTTAAGCAGATTGATAAACTCGCTAAACCAGATCAAGTTTATCTTGTATGTGACGCCATGACTGGTCAAGATGCAGTCAATAGTGCAGCAGCATTCAACGAGGCTTTAGAATTAAATGGCGTGATCCTTACCAAGCTGGATGGCGATGCCCGGGGTGGGGCAGCTTTATCCATCAAGGAGGTCACCAAGGTTCCGATCAAGTTTATCGGGGTTGGTGAAAAGCTTGATAAGTTGGAAGAGTTTCGGCCTGAAGGCATGGCGCAGCGGATCTTGGGCCAAGGCGATATCATGTCTTTGGTTGAAAAAGTCAGCAAAGTCCAGTCGGATATTTCCAAGGAAGAATTGGAAGAGCAGCAGAAGAAATTGCGCGAAGGCGACTTCAATCTAAACGATTTTAGAAAACAATTTGAACAAATTGCCAAAATGGGGTCGATGAAGGACCTGATCGGTTCCATGCCAGGCATGGCGGATATGGTTCCCGCGGGGGAAGACCCTGAAGCTGCGTTCCGAAGAATCAAAGGAATGTTGGATTCCATGACCCGGGAAGAACGGGCCAATCCGGATGTTTTAGACCAAAATCGAAGGCGTAGGGTGGCTGCGGGTAGCGGGACGCAACCCCATGATGTGAAACAGTTTCTGAATCAATTCGAGCAAGTTCGCAACTTAATGCGAGCCATGTCGAAGATGAGTGTTTGGGAAAGAATTAAGATGGTTTCGGGGATGGGTAAGATGGGTGCTTTTCAGCCCGGCGCAAAACTTAAGACAAAGGGCGATACAGGTCATAGAAAAACACCTAAGGAACGCGCCAAAGAGAGAAAAAATAATAAAAAACGCTAGTTTCTTAAAATGAATGAAGAAAGGTAGTGGGTTTCTGCCTCAATCTTTCATAAAATAAAAAATTGGCATACCTTTGGAAAGGAAGAAGCATGGCAGTTAGCATTAGAATGAAACAGTTTGGCAGACATGGCAGGCATTTTTACCGCATTGTTGCCATTGATAAACGCAGAGCACGCGATGGCGATGTTCTGGAAATTTTAGGCACCTACGATCCTTCGGTTAAAATCAAGGAATCCCGGGTAATCCTTAAACCCACAAGAATTAAGTATTGGCTGAGCGTTGGCGCACAGCCTTCTGATCATGTTGCAATCTTTCTCGAAAAGTACATGGAAAAATTCGAGAAGGCTGAGGCAGCAGCAAGTTCTGGTTCCTAATAATCATGCGGTTTGATGTGCTGACCTTGTTTCCTGATTTATTTCAAGGATATCTGTCTCAGAGCCTTTTGAAATTGGCGATCCAGACGGAAAAGGTTTCCATCAACCTTTGGAATATTAGAGATTGGGCCAAGGGCAAACATTCAAAGGTGGATGACAGGCCTTTTGGTGGCGGACCAGGAATGGTCATGATGCCCGAGCCGATTTTTGATTGTGTCGAAGAGGTGCGCTCGAAGGTCGTTGATGATTCTGGTTTATTGGTAATGCTTACTCCTGCTGGAGAAAAGCTTAACCAAAAACTTGTAGAAGAGCTTTCTGGACATAGCAGGATCTTGCTGTTATGTGGCAGATACGAAGGTTTCGATGAAAGAATCAGGATTGGCCTGAAGCCTCGCGAAATTTCGATAGGCGACTTCATATGCAATGGCGGTGAAGTCCCCGCAATGGTTTTGATCGATAGTGTGATTCGTTTGGTGCCTGGCGTTTTGGGTGATCCTGAAAGCCTTACCGAAGAAACTCACAACGATATAGGTGTAGTCGAATACCCCCAGTATACCCGCCCTCGGGTTTTCAGGGGCGCTGAAGTGCCAGAAGTTTTATTGGGTGGCAACCATGCCGCAATTGCTTCTTGGCGCGCAGAACAGTCTAGGTTACGAAGTCAGGGTTTGATTCAATAAAACTTTGTTTGCGAAGGAATTTTATCATGAAAAACCGCCTCCTCCAGATCGTCGAAGACATGGCCAAGAAGCATGTTGCAGATCTTTCTGAAAAATCAGATTTCAAACGATCTATGCCAGCTTTTGAAGTCGGTGATACCGTTGATGTTCACTTCCGAATTTTGGAAGGCCAAAAAGAGCGCATCCAAGTTTTCACCGGTCTTGTCATCAGCCAGCGAGGCTATGGCATGGGTGAAATGTTCACCGTTCGCAGAATTGTTCAGGGCGAAGGTGTTGAACGAACTTTCCCTGTAGTTTCACCACGGGTTGCCAAGGTTGAAGTTAAGAAAACTGGCAAGGTTCGCAGAGCGAAACTTTACTACATGCGCGATAGGGTTGGTAAGGCTACCCGCCTTAAAGAACGCAAGCCCCATGTTCCTAAAGCTAAAACCAAGTAATTCTTATTCATGGTAATTCGCATGCCCATGCGATTTCTAGAATGGATACTACCTTGGCGGAAATGGCTCGGTAATAAGTCCGAGGGTATTGCTGCCAAGGTTCTTGTTTCTAAGGGATACATTATCCTGGCAAGAAACTGGAGTTGCAAGTTAGGCGAACTCGATATTGTTGCCCGATTTAAAGATACCGTAGTTTTTGTTGAAGTTCGATCCAAATCTTGCGATCATACTGTGGTCGCTGCAGAATCGGTTGGTCGGGGTAAGCAAATCAAGCTTTCGAGAGCAGCAGCGGCTTTTATTCGGTCTTATAAGCTTCAGGGTAATTCTTTCAGGTTTGATGTCATTGCTGTTGCTTGGAAAAAAAACTCTTCAACTCCTGATTTAGCACACCATGAAAATGCCTTCGAGTTTATTTCCTGAATCCTTGTCTAATTAACTTAAGAGGCCTTTTTGAAATCCTCTGCACAACAACTTGAATTGATCAAAAACGGCACCGACCAAATTACTCCAGCGGATGAGTTCCTTCGCAAACTCGACCGCTCTATCTCACTCAATAAGCCTCTTCGTGTTAAGTATGGCATTGATCCCACTGGAATTGATGTTCACCTCGGACATACTGTTCCGCTTCGAAAATTAAAACTCTTCCAAGATCTTGGACACCAAGCCGTTCTTATCATTGGAAATTACACTGCACTGGTTGGCGACCCCAGCGGCAGGGATCAGGCCAGACAACGGCTTACCGAAGAGCAGGTTGCTAAAAATGCCCTCGATTATCTAGTACAAGTTGGGAAGGTAATTGATCTTTCCAAAACTGAAGTTCGTTATAATGGCGAATGGTTTTCGAAATATCGGTTTCTAGATGTTCTTTCTCTTGCGGGCACTACCACGATTCAACGAATGCTTGAGCGGGATGACTTCACGAAGCGCTATAAAGCAGGCACCCCTATTTATCTTCATGAATGCCTTTATCCCCTCATGCAAGGCCACGATAGTGTCGAGGTTCGGGCCGATGTTGAGCTCGGGGGCAGCGAACAACTTTTCAGCCTCATGGCTGCACGTGATCTTCAAAAAAATGCGGGGCAAGAGCCCCAAGTTTGTATCACTCTTCCCATCCTTCGCGGTTTGGATGGCATCAAACGTATGGGCAAAAGCCTTGGTAACTATGTTGGCGTTGGCGATTCTTCCTACGATCAATTCGCCAAGATCATGAGCATCCCTGATGAGCTTATGAAGGAATGGTTCGCACTGCTTACCAACCTTTCTTCTCTTCAAATTAACGATCTTCTTGATGCTTCCAAAACCCATCCGCTTGAAGCCAAGAAAACTCTCGGCAAGAATATTGTTGGCTTTTATCATGGCGATAGTGTTGCTAACGAAGCTGCTGAGGAATGGGTTAAACGCTTTTCGCAACGGCAGGACCCTACCGATATCCCAGTGGTTGTTTTAAATGCTACACAGCTTGCAGGGTGCACCGTAACCAAGTTGCTTGTATTCCTTGATTTTGCCAAAAGCAATAATGATGCACGAAGATTAATCCAAGGCGGTGGCGTTACTATTGGCCCTGATAAAACTAAAATTACTGATCCAAATCAGGTCATCACTATTGAGGGCGAACTAATCGTTCGGGTTGGCGCACGCAGGGTTGTTCGAGCAAAAGCTGAATGATTTAAAAGGGGCTTACTTTGCCTAATCCCGTTAAGCCTACTTGGCCTATCAGCAATAGTTTGACACCCCTTGAGCCGGGCACTGTTCATATTTGGTCTTTTCATACCTCTAGGCCTTCTAAAGAAGTCGAATTATTATCAAAGGTATTGCATAAAGACGAAATAAATCGTGCCATGCGTATGCGTTCGCTTGAAGTCCGCGAGCAGGCGATTGTTGGCAGGGCGGTGCTTCGAATTTTTCTTGCAGGGTATTTGGGTTGTGAGCCCAAAGCCATCATTTTTGCAAGTACAGGCATGGGTAAGCCCATTCTTGCAAGCCATCAGGGCCTTTTTTTTAATCTTTCTCATTCTCATGGACTAGGATTGATCGCCTTTTCGAATTCTGTTGAAATTGGCGTAGATGTCGAAAAAGTCAGGTTGATCGAGAATAGCTTATTTCTTGCTGAACGATTCTTTTCCCCTTGGGAATCCCATACCCTTTCCCAACAACCAGGCCCCGAAATGCAATCTATTTTTTTTCAGGCTTGGACTCGAAAAGAAGCATTTTTAAAGGCTAATGGTCATGGCCTGGGGTTTGGGCTAGATCGCGTTGAGGTCTCTTTGGGGCGCAATGAAACCCCTAGAATTCGATTAGTTGATGGCTGCCCCAACGAGGCTGGCCGTTGGACTGTTTTACATCTCGAACCGGGTATGGGGTTCATGGGTGCTGCTGCTTTTTTGGCTACTCAGAATATCCAATCCCTTACTTGGCATTGGGACGGTAAAGAGAATCTTAAAATGATGTAAAGGAACACCTTGGGCAACTGCCATTTATTGAATATAATGATTTTTTAATGCCCTTGTAGCTCAGTTGGATAGAGCAACGGATTTCTAATCCGTCGGTCACTGGTTCGAATCCAGTCAGGGGCATTTTTTTTGAATATTGTAGAATTCCTCCCCATCTTAATGCTCTCTTAACCTTAGTTAGATTATATTGTTAGATACTATCGGATTACTTCGTAAATTTCAGAGGCCTATCATGCAGAAATACCTTGCTGGGATCGCAACCCTTGGATTGATTTGTTTCATGGGATTAAGTGTTTGGTCCAAACCACAGGATGGCAAGGGCGGGCCCGGAAAAGACGCCGGCAAAGATTCTAAAAAAGGCCCTGGTGGTGATAAAAAAGGACCACCCATGGGATTCGAGATTGGCAAGGTTTTGCCTCCTCACATCGCAGACACTCTTGAACTTTCAGAAGATCAATTAAAACAAATTGCTGACCTTGAAAAAGAGGTCAAAGCTAAGCTCACCAAGATCCTCACCGCGAGCCAAGTCAAAAAAGCAGAATCATCTAAAGGCCTTGGCAAAATGGATGGCAAAGAAGGCAAAGGTAAAGATAAAGATGGTAAGGATAAAGATGGCAAAGGTGATAAAGGTAAGGATGGCGCTGCCCCTGATAAAAAGAGTTCCCAGCCTAGGCCTGCCATGGATTCCAAACTCCAAAAGCCTGGTCAAATCCAATGGTATGCATCCCTAGATGGAGGCTTGAAAGAAGCTCAACGAACCGGGCTTCCTATTTTGCTTCTTTCCGCTGCACCTCATTGTGCAGGTGTTTCTGGTACTTGGTGACCAGGGAAATCCGAGATGGACAAGAGTTTCTTGTCTGATCCCGATGTAATTGCTGCTTCCAGAAAATTTGTCTGTATCCGCCTTCTTAGCTACGAAAACAAAGAGGAAGCTGCGTTTTTAAAAACCTTCAATGTGGGCCGAAATGGCGATGTGGAAAATACCGTTTTCTGTATCCTCTCGCCCGATGCCAAGCAGCGGCTTTCTCGTGCTTCCCGAGGCACTGGTCAAGTTTATGGGAATCCTAAAAACATGGCTAAAAACATGGCTGAAGTTGCGTTGCAGTATCCTGGTATTGCGGCAGAGGTCGAAAAGATTTCTGCTGTTCCGTATGTTACTGATTTGCGTTTGGCCCTAAATGTTGCTGGGTGTGACAAACAACCACTTGTAATTTTTAATCCGGCTGCAAACGGTGATTCCTTGGAACTTGAAAAAAAGATATCCACTATTGCTTGGTCGAGTGAATTTCTAGGCAAGTTTATTTATGTGAAAGTCAGGGATCAAAAAGAATTAGAGTTGGTGAATGGAGCTGAAAATGAATCGCAGATTTTGGTGGTTCAACCTGATAACTTCGGGTTGAAGGGCGAAGTACTGTTTCAAACATCAGAGGTTTCAACATTGCAGTTAAAAGAAACATTAAGCCAAGGGTTGGGCAAAGGTAAATGGCCTGAGTTAAGTTTTTGGAATCATGTGCAGCAAGGGCATCAAAAAGGCGTTTTTTGGGAAACCAAATTACCAGTGACTGATAAGCAAGAGTTAAGTGCCCGCGAACGCGCCCGCGCAAAAAATAGCAGTAAATAAGCTTGTTGGTGAAAACCTTATGCGAATACTTGTTGTTGAAGATGAACCGGACTTGTTGCGCACTATTGCCAAGGCCTTGCGTGAAAACGGCTATGCAGTGGATGAAGCAATGGATGGTAGCGAGGGCCTTTCTTGCGCTGCAATCAGTAGATATGATGCTATTGTTCTGGATATGATGATGCCCGTGATGGATGGGCCTCAATTTCTCGCTAAGTTTAGAAAATTGTATAAAGCTCCGGTCTTAATTTTGAGTGCTCGTGATACGGTTGCAAACAGGGTTGATGGGCTGAACCTTGGTGCAGATGATTACCTCACCAAGCCCTTTGCAATGGTGGAACTTTTTGCAAGGCTGCAGGCTTTGATCAGGCGCTCTTTGGGTACAGGTGATAACATCGTCACCATTCAGGGGGTTACCATAAATTTTGGTTCAAAGCTTGTCAATGTTGGTAGACGCAAAGTTGAACTTACTGCCAAGGAATTTTCAATCATCGAACTCTTGGTCCTGAAAAAGAACAGAGTGATGAGCCGTACTGATATCTTTGAACATGTTTATGATGCTAACGAAGATTCTATGAGCAATCTGGTGGATGTTCATATTTCGAATATCAGAAAAAAACTCGAAGTAGATATCATTGAAACAAGGCGTGGCCTGGGATACATCATCAGTGTTTAAATCCCTGCGCTGGAAACTTCAGTTCTTTTATTCCACCCTGCTGGCCACGGTTATCCTTTGCAGTGGATCCGTTTTTTATTATCAGGTATGGAGTTCAACCTTTGCGGAGGTCGATCGCAGGCTTGAAGCTTCAGCGTTGTATCTCGATGTGACGCTTCGTTCTTTTCCCCCACCTGTCCAGCAGGGGGTTGAAGCACCGCCCATGCTACCTCCACCTTTAAGGCCCGATGGAACCGCGCCGCCGCCACCTAGGCCCCGCCGTTCCAAAGAACAGTTCCTTGAGGAACTTCGCTTGCCTCAAGAGTTGAACATCCCTGGTATAAATAATCCCAGAAATCAACCTTATTTCATGGTGATGACTGCCAATGATATGTTGCTCAAGAAGGAATTCTTGCCGCAGGGCTATTCCGAGGAGGATAGTTTGGCCAAGAAGTTTTATCCTCAACCTACTTTGATAATGTTGAAAAATAACCTCAGGGAAGTTCGGATGATCGGCCCAGGTGGAACAAAAATAATTGCAGGAAAATCCCTCGAATACGAAATTATGCGCATGCGTGTCATTGCCATTCAATTTACCTTGGTCGGAATTGTATTCCTCGTTTTTGGTGTTGGTGTTTCTTTTGCAATTGCCTATAGAATGGTGAGCCCTATTACGCAAATGTCTGCCACCGCGGAGCTCCTATCCGAGAAAGATCTGAGCAAACGGCTCGACCTTAATCATGTCGATTCAGAGTTGGCAGGGTTGGCGGAAGTGTTAAACCGCTTGTTTTCTCGGCTGGATGCTTCTTTTTCAAGACAAAGGCAGTTCACCGCTGATGCCTCTCATGAACTTCGTACCCCACTCACTGTAATCCGGTCCGCTTCTGAACTTGCACTTTCTCAACCACGATCTTCCGAAGAATATCAAGAAACCATCGAAGTTTCGCTTAAAGCTGCTGAACGAATGACTAATTTGGTAAATGGGTTACTTGCACTTGCCCGGCTTGACTCTTCGAACGCTGACTTCCATTTAAGGCAAATTAATTTAAGTGATCTTGCATCCGAATCTGTAAGCATATTAAGGGCAATTGCTTTAGAAAAACAGATCAGCTTGGTTTCTGATTTGCACTCTGTTCAAATTTTTGGCAACCCTGAAAGCCTTTCCCGAATGATTGATAATTTGATCAACAATGCCATCATTTATAATAAGCCCGGCGGCAAGGTTTTTATTACCCTTAGCAGAAGTGATAATAAAGCGGTGTTGGAAATCAAGGATACCGGGGTTGGGATTTCTGAAGAGCATCTTCCTTTTATTTTTGAGAGGTTTTACCGCGTTGATAAAGCCAGATCTCGCCTATCGGGCGGCAGTGGCTTGGGCCTTTCCATATGCAAAGGCGTGATAGAAAAACACAACGGAACCATTACGGTTCAAAGCATTTTAGGTGAAGGCACTACTTTCCAAATTCAATTACCTGTTTGGAATTATTCGAATTAGTATTGGCTCGCATCAACTACATTACCATCCATGCGATTAGCAAGATTTGCGTATACAGTGCCTTGGATGGAATTATTGATTGCTTTTACCGACCCATCACAAAAAACAAATAGTACAATGCCTGAATGGCTGCTGCCGAAGCACCCTATCCGGGTGTCGGTAGGGCCCTTTGAGGGTAGATTGGTTGCGGAAGCGCCTACAAAGCTCGTTCCTTTGTCACCATTATAGGCTGCCCCATCTCGTGAGTTTAAATCGCCAAACATATTAATGGGCACATGCTTTTCACCGAAAAGAAAAGTATTGCTAAGGCCGTCTGGTATTTCTGCGATTCTAAATCCTGTTCGATAAACGGTTTCACCTAGGCCCCAAGGATTTGATAAAGGAAAGACCCCATTGGTCGGGGTATTGGGGGTTCCATCGGGGTTAGTGGTGTAAGCGTAATCCCCTCCGGTGGTTCCAGCGTTTGCAGCATAATCTGCCAACGCCCCTGGATAACGCGTGCTTGTTGCAGGCTGACCATCTTGCTGGTCCCCATTATTGGCATCTTGGGTCATGGGTGATCTTCGTGCTGGGCAGAATAATGCCTTGATGGTTTGGGTACGAACTTGTTGAGTTTGATTATAATAATTCTTGTTGAAGTCCCAAGAATTACGGAATGCACCCTGTTCCAGATAATCTAAAAGTTGGCAAATCCATGTGTAATCTGCATCCCTTCTACTATTGGTGAAGCAGGAATAAGTAGTATTGTAATTGTGCATTGCAAGGCCCAATTGCTTTAAATTGTTGCTGCAACTCAATCTGCTTGCAGCTTCCCTCACTTTTTGTACTGCGGGAAGTAATAGCCCGATCAAGATTGCGATGATTGCTATCACCACTAATAATTCAATCAGGGTAAAACCTTTTACAAACATGGTTTTCTTGGGGTTTTGTAGAGACATTGATTCGCACCTTAAAAATTAACGAATGGGATATACAAGAAATAGCGATAAAGAAATTATAGCATTTTTTATCGCATCATTTCAATCAAAAGTAACAATATTTTGAACTTGCGTAAAAATACTTATCCAAGGTAAAAAGCAGTGTAATTTAATTGGTTTAGGGTGTTGTACGAATGCGAATCTTGGTTAATTATCTTCCTGCCTTGAAACAGCGCAGCGGTGTAGGCCATTACACTGCTGAAATTTGCGTTGCTTTACAATCATTGCACCACCCATTGGAATTAGATTTGTTTCCTAACCCCTCATGGGAACCGCTAATCAAGGGTGCGATGGCTAAACTGAAGCCTAGTAAACCCAGTGTGGCTGTTAAATCGCAACAGCCGAATAATTCTGCTGCTTCGATCATCAAAAATCAGATTAAAAGCTTGGCGAGAAACGGCTTGGATTATTTATTTGCAGATCGGGTGCGTAGGATTGGTTGCGATTTATACCACGAACCGAATTTCCTTCCCTTTGATGTCGATGCTCCAACTATTTCAACCATTCATGATCTTTCTGTTATTCGTTATCCGCAATGGCACCCTAAGGATCGGGTTCACGAATTTGAAAAACGATTTGAAAAAGCAATTTCTAAATGCACCCATTTTCTCACTGATTTAGAGTTTGTGAAACAAGAACTGATTTCCCAATTTCATGTCCCCAGCGAAAAAATAACTGCAACTCCTTTGGGAATCCGTTCGGGGCTTTCCCCTTTGCCCATTCCCGAAGCCAGGGCTATTCTTAAAGAATTAAACCTCCCACAAAAGTATTTCCTCCATTTGGGCACCATCGAACCCAGAAAGAATCTTCTTTTCTTGATGCAGGTTTATTGTGGTCTTCCTTTACGGGTTCGCGAACAATACCCATTGTTGCTAGTCGGGGGATGGGGTTGGAATGCAGAAAAAGAAGCAGCTTTTTATCAAGAAACAGCTAAGTACCATAATGTAATTCTTCCAGGATACATCTCAGAAGATAAAATATCTGCGGTTTATAACTGTGCCCGCGCACTGCTTGCCCCCTCGCATTACGAAGGCTTTGGCTTTCCCCCGGTTGAAATGATGGCGTGTGGCGGTGCAGTTCTTGCCTCCAAAATTGGTGCTCATCAAGAAGTTTGTGGCCCAACCGCTTCTTATTTTCACCCCGAGGATAAAGATGCTTGGCGTGATGCCCTTTTGCAAATTGCTTGGGATGATGAATTGCACAGAAACTTGCGCAAGGGTGCGGTTGAAAAGGCTAGCCTTTTTTCGTGGCAGCAATGTGCATTGAATACCTATTCCGCTTATCAAAAAGCATTAGGAATCAATGCGAACTCTGCTTTGATATCCCCCGCTTTTAAAGAAGCTTGCTAATTCTACTTCGGTTGGATTTGATAAGCAGTCATCACATAAGCACGCATATCGCTGCGGTATGTTGTTGGCCCAGAAACTTCCACCCGTTGATTTAAAAACACATCCAAGTTCTGCCCCGGTGCAGGCACCAAGTATATCAACGGTCTGCCTTGCTGTGATTCAATGTAATACGATGGCTCGTAACTTTGTGGTCTGCCTGCTTTACGAAGAAAACCAGGCCCGACTCCTGAACCAGAACCAGAGTTGATAGATTTTACAGGCGTTGTGGTTGGTCCGTTCGATTGAGGTGCTACGTTTGTTGTGGGCGCAGATCCGATAGGCGCTGTTGGTGCATTGTTTTGGGAGTTCGATACTGCTTGAACCAAGGCTTTGTTAGTTAATTTGGGTTGCCCGGGTGCACATGCTTGTATCGTATTTGTTTTTCCTTTTGATGCGCAATCGCGTAACCAGACTGCTCTGCCGTAAGCTTGGCTCGCAAACATCGGTTGGCTACAAGCGAAATCCTGCCCGATTTGGGTGTATAACCTTATTGCTTCAGTTGTTTGGCCTGCTGTTTCAGCACTTATCGCTTGGCTCCAGCGTTGATTCGCATCACAATTCGGCACAGCGGAATTTGCATTTACTATGGTATTAGGACTTACAGGATTCCGGGGCGCTGCGGGCAATATTGCGGGTACAGGATTGGCTTGAACTGCTTGTTTTCCTATCGCCTCGCATCGTATGTAGCGTAACTCATTTTCCGGTGGCGAGATGGGTATCCAGTTTTCTTTGCCATCGGATTGCTCTGCCCCAAGCGATTTTACCTGGCTACCCCTTGCTAATCTTGCACTTTCAAGAGTTGGTTTAGTGTTTAATACTGCACTGCCTATGTATACCGGGATTTTGTTTCCATCATTTGTTTGTACAAGATAGTTTGGTTGATTCGGAACTATTCGCTGTAGGTACTTGCTTTGTACCCAAGAAAAAGATCCATCAGGTGGGCGGATCGCCAGCCAACCATCGGTTCGCTCCTGTACCACGGTAATAACATCGCCTGCTTTTAAGTTATTGGTGCCATAAAGTTTTGAATCACTTCCCGGCCCAGATCGAACCTCGGCATTAGGAAGTATGATTCGTGCAGTAAACGGCACCGTTGTGTTGCCTGACCCTGCTGTGGGCCCGGATTGGTTTGAAATCAGAATGAGTAGTGCTAAAAATCCGTACATGTTCTTTCGCTCTTAAACTAAAAACTCTCACATCTCTTTATCGACCTTTAACTTCCCTTTTCTGCAACTGATATGATGGAAACACCACTCGTTTTAGCGAAATTATTAAGTAATAGTTTTACAAAAAGTGCTTTTTCTTTGCTAAACCACCTATTTTCTCTCTGTTCCTGGTGCTCAGCGAGCTTTGGGCCTTTACAATCCCTTTGCGAAATTTTGATGATTTTTTAATTTTCTAGCTGATGATATCCACCCAAAGATGTTTATAATGCCCACTGGTTAAAATATAACTTTCAGATAAGGAATTATGCGATGGGTAACCCTACTAAATTGGCCTCTTGGAAAGCTCTTGAAAGTCATAAGAAGGAAATGGAAAATGTGCAAATGAGGGATCTCTTTGCTGCTGATCCTGCTCGCTTCGATAAGTTTCATCTACAATTCCAAACCATCCTTCTCGACTACTCTAAAAATCGTATTACCGAAAAAACCATGTCCCTTCTTTTTGAACTCGCACGAGAAGCTAATGTTCATGGCGTGGCAAAGCAAATGTTCAATGGCGAAAAAATTAATACAACCGAAGACCGTGCTGTTTTGCACATCGCCCTTCGTAATCGTTCAAACAGACCAATTATGGTTGATGGCAAAGATGTCATGCCCGAAGTAAATGCCGTGCTTGCCCATATGAAAGAGTTCAGCAACGCTGTTCGCTCTGGTGCTTGGAAAGGTTACACAGGTAAAACCATTACCGATGTTGTTAATATCGGTATTGGTGGTTCCGACCTCGGCCCTGTCATGGTTACTGAAGCCCTCAAGCCTTATTCAAAGCGTGACCTTCATGTTCATTTTGTTTCCAATATTGATGGCACCCATATCGCTGAAACACTTAAAAACCTTAGCCCTGAAACGACTTTATTCATCGTTGCTTCTAAAACTTTCACCACTCAGGAAACAATCACTAATGCTCTTTCCGCTAAGGAATGGTTCTTGAAGAGCGCCAAAGATGTTGCTCATGTTGCAAAGCACTTTGTTGCACTTTCAACCAATACCTCAGAAGTTTCTAAGTTTGGTATCGATACCAAAAACATGTTTGGGTTCTGGGATTGGGTCGGCGGGCGATATTCATTCTGGTCCGCTATCGGCCTTTCCATCGTACTTTCTATCGGAATGGATAATTTCGAAGAACTGCTTATGGGTGGCCATCTCGTTGACGAATACTTCCTCAACACTCCTCTCGAGCAAAATATTCCTGTCATCATGGGCCTTGTTGGCGTTTGGTATAATAACTTTTTTGGTGCTCAAACCCATGCTATTCTTCCTTACGATCAATACATGCATTGTTTCAGCGCCTATTTCCAACAAGGCGATATGGAATCCGATGGCAAAAGCGTTACCAAAGATGGCGAAACTTGCACCTGGTCTACAGGCCCTGTTATCTGGGGCGAACCTGGTACCAATGGCCAACACGCTTTTTACCAACTCATTCATCAGGGAACTAAATTAATCCCTTGCGATTTCATCGCTCCAATCGAAACTCACAACCCACTTGGCGAACATCACCCAATTCTTCTCTCCAACTTCTTTGCTCAACCTGAAGCTTTGATGAAGGGCAAGAATGAAGCAGAAGTTCGCAAGGAACTAGGCGATTCTAAGCTTCCGAAGGAAGAACTTGAAAAGCTTGTGCCACAGAAAATGTTTCAAGGCAACAAACCTACCAACTCTTTCTTCCTGCAGAAGCTTACCCCAAGAACACTCGGTTCCTTGGTAGCTATGTACGAACATAAGATCTTTACCCAAGGCGTTATCTGGGGCATTAATAGCTTTGATCAGTGGGGCGTTGAACTTGGCAAGCAACTTGCCAAAGCTATTCTTCCCGAACTTGCGGGTGATAATGTTATTGCTAGCCATGATTCTTCCACAAATGGTTTGATAAACTATTACAAGAAGAATCGGGCAGCAAAGTAACGTTACTGTTTTTTTCAGCAAATGACTGATCCTTGATGGGGGTGGTTTGTGCTTGGTCCGATATTTGATCGTGAATGGTACATCCTGCCCCGCAGGCCCAGTCATTTTCCTACACGTGTTGCATACCTAGGCATTTTGTGGGTCATTGCTGTTACCGCGTGGCTTTCTACAGGCCTTTGGCAAAAGCCCGCAACCCTTGGCGAAACCGCCAGGCTTGGGCCTCTCCTATTCCAAATCCTTTGCCTTGTGCAACTGACTTTTCTGCTTTTCTTTAGCGCGCTTTCTTCCGCCAGTGCAGTCTCTCTTGAAAAAGATCGTAGAACTTTCATTCTCCTTCTCATTACCGATTTGCGCGATTACGAAATCGTTCTGGGTAAAATCTTTGGCAGCCTTCTGCCTATAGTCTTCCTGCTTGCTGGTTCTGCTCCTGTTCTCGCATCACTATTGCTTTTGGGAGGCATCGCTCCTTTTCAAGTTGGTCAAGCTCTCGTTATTCTTGCCGCAACTTCCTTGGTTTCTGGAGCAGTCGGCGGATTGGTTGCCCTTTGGCGCGAGAAAACTTTCCAAGCGCTTGCACTTACCACCCTTATCCTCGTCCTTTATCTTGGCCTTGTTCGTGCTGTTGCTTTCATCCCGGGTATCGGTCCGGAGCAATCTTTCTTTATCCAAGAACGGCTCGATCCTTTTCTTGCACTTGGCACCGTGCTCGATCCGCTTTCTGCATCCGATTCTGGTTTAAGCGCACCCTATTCCTATGCCCTTTTCATGATTCTTTTTTCTCTGACTTTAAATGTTTGGGGCATGTTTAAACTTCGCGATTGGAACCCCAGTGGCGAACCACTAATGCAACGTGAAGCGCCTGAAGATGCGGGCATAGAGGAAAAAAACCGGGCTTCCGCACATGCTGCACCAGGCATCACTCGCAGTGTTCAGGGTAATCCTATTCTTTGGCGTGAAATTTATACCCGAGCCTATGGCAGAAAACCTATCCTTATTAAACTTGCTTACGCTTTTGCTCTAGTTCTGATTTGCTTTGCTGCGCTTAGGCCCATTTTTCTTGATCAAGAAAAAGCGGCATTCTTCGCAGCCTATGGATTGCTTCCCGTTACGGTTTTAAGTCTTCTTTTGGTTTCTGCTCAGGCTGCAACCTCTATCACTTCAGAACGCGATACCGGTGCACTAGATCTCCTATTAGTTACAGATCTAACCCCTCAGGAATTTATCTTTGGGAAACTCGGGGGCATTCTTTACAACACCAAGGAATATATTATTCCGCCATTCTTGCTTGCTGCCTTTTATGCTTGGAATGGATTTCTTGCAACTCCCCCTGCTAATCAGCCACAACTCTCTGCATCCATGAATTTGGTTTCTTTTTTATGTCTTGTTGCTGGTTTTGCTGTGCTGCAATTCTTTGCCATGGTTCTTGGGGTTCATGTCTCGCTTCGAAATCAAAACAGCAGGATTGCAATCTTAAACACGCTTGGCACGATTTTCTTTCTTACTGCTGGTACACTTATTACTATCTCTTTGATTTTGATTAACGGGAAATTCGAATACCAGTGGGCCAGTTTCATCTTCTTTTTAGCCGCTGGCATTGGGGGCCTTTGGTGGGTTCTCAATGGTGACAGGCCTTCACCCGCACTTACTTTAGCTAGTTGGCTTTGCCCTTTGAGTGTTTTTTATGGCATTGCCAACGCTTTGGTAGCGAAGCCTGGCTCGCAGGAATCTGCGGATCCGGTGTTATCGTTTCTAGTTTTGGGGGGCGCATTTGGTTTCGCTTTGGCAGCTATGTTAGTTCCACTTTTGAGCGAATTTGACATTGCTTTAGGTCGAACGAGTGGTGGAGCGGATTAATTCCCGATCATTGGGTTAATGAAATTTCTTACTTTGGTCGATAATATCTAAGTTAGTTCTGTTATTTCAGTTAGAAGTAAAATCTTTCCTATTTTCAATACTTGCCAATCATGGGGGTAAAGAGATAAGAAAGAAGTAACAGAATAAGCCCCGATAGCTCAGTTGGTAGAGCAGCTGACTCTTAATCAGCTTGTCGTAGGTTCGATCCCTACTCGGGGCATTAGGCAATTTTGCAGCATTTCGCAACCCTCAGTAATACTTGGCATAAGCTTAATCCCACCATTAGGTTGTGGCGTATTCGCATTCTTTTTGCCATGGCCTGCCAAGCCTTGCGGCACCGCTTTAAACACCTCAACAGCACCATTATTAGCACCATCGATTTGTATGCCAGAAACACTCAAAGTTGATGGGTCCGCGCAAGCCATTTGCCAGTGGATATCGAGGGTCTGTTGGTAGTGCTCATGGCTAACCTTGGGGGAATGCCCCATGATGCTTGCAGCCTCTGCCAATGCATTTTGTGACTCCCCAACCAAGGGTAAAGACACCGCTCCTACCCAGTCTGAAATTGTTTTCTGAGAAAAACGATTAGCAAGTTCAGTGGCCCGGCTAGACCTTAAGTTGACAAATATCTTTGGCCATTGAGGTAGGCCAGCCTTTTCTATAATCCTAATCAACCCTTGGCGAAGGTTTACTCTCGGGTCTCTTAGATCAGGGAATATATACTTTTCCCCCTCCGCTGCGGCTTCCCTAGCCTCTTCCAAGTATATTTTGATTTCGGGGAACAGCGGAATCCAACGGAATTCCCCACCTTCGTTATGTTCAGTTTTAGGAGAGAAAACTTTCAGCTTACCCGCTGCCCAGTCAACACAGTCCCAGGTCAGTCCTATTAACTCACTAGGTATTCGCAAACCACCGTACCGAGCAAGGCTTATAACTAACCTCCAAAAATTGTCAGGGCACTGGTCCAATAACTTATCGATTGTGGTTTTATCGATAAAGGCCATCCTGCTTTTGTTTGTTTGCTTTGGGAGCTTGATTCCTTGAAACGGGTTATCTAAAACGAACTTAGACTTTTGGGCAAATTTAAAAAACGTAATGGCGCGACGCATGGCTCTTGAGATGGTGGCTTTAGCGTATCCCTTAGCCACGAGATGGTGGAAGAATGTTTCCCCATCTGCTGGGGTAATTTCTGATACCTTCTTATCTTTGCCAAAGAATGCGGTTAGCAGATTACCCGCTGTCTTCATATTTTTGACAGTCCATGGCTTAAGACCTTTACGCATCTCGATATAGCCAGCAAGAAAATCCCCCAAACATGGGGCGTTCGCTCGTATGGCTTCCGGGGACCCCGATAGCGGCCCCCCCAGAAGTAAGTTTGCCTTCTTTAATTTTACCTCTAATTCGGTGCCACTTATCTTTTGTAACCAAGCCAATGAATCTGCTTCCAGCACTTGGCCAAACTGCTTAGCTCGGATTAAAAGTTCGATTTTCTCGAGTGTACGGCCTGCAGTGCGCTCATTCTTGGTGCCTAGTGTGATCTTGCTGCGCTTGGTTGATCCTGTATAGAATTGCACCGAATACCACCCATTTTTGTCCTTACAAAGACTTGCCATTTTTATCACCTCCAACAAAGGTGTTCCTGGCCACAGCTTCATGCAGGCTGTTGTGTGTGTACATAACTCTACGCCCCAATCGAACATGAGGTATTGTACCAACTTGGGTCAGAGTCCATAAACTCCGAGGAGAAATGCCCAACTCCTTCGCTGCCTGAACAGCACTAATTAAAAGGGGCAGGCTCTCCTGTACCGTTTTTTGTGGACTGCTATTTTGATTAACCATTGTTTTGATACTCCAAAAAAGAATAAAAATTCAAACATCACCTGTTCCAATTGAATAAAACCACGTCGTACCAGTCAAACCATGCCAAGTCCCTTTCTTAAACTTGAGGTTGGCGTTATAATCGAACACAAAAGCTTTTATTATCCCAAAACAAATCAGATTCTTAAACCTCCTTAGAAATTTGATTGACTTAAACAATAATCAAACTAAGCTGGCCTTATGTATACATCAAAATTGTTGAAATACTAATGGTGTGTACACCTTGCATTCTACATTATAAGTAGGAACTTGTACAACCTAAAAAAATAAAAAGGAGGAATATCATGGCTACAGATCGTGAACCAGTGAATTTTCGTGTGAGTAAAACAACCCATAATTGGCTCGAAGATGTTTCCAGCAAATTAAACCTTTCCCGAAACATCATTGCAAAACAGATGATGCTTTTAGCTAAACATGACCTTGATGCTAGGTATTACCCATTTGTTTTTTCAATGCTAGCAACTAAAAACCGGAATGAACCAAACTGGGTTAAGCCAAAAAGTAATAAGCCAAGCAGCAATAAACTTAAATCAAAATCGTTAAAGAACGCTGATGATTTTGAGGATTGCTGCAGACATATTTCAGATTCAATCCAACAGTTTAAATTCTTGGGTTTCCAATCTGATGAGAATAAGCGTTGTGGTGCCATTATTAAAATCATCAGTATGTTTTGTACTTTGCATGACAATAACTTTCAGGATTTTAACCTGAGTCTTTTTGGAGAAGATCAGTCCCGAGAACGGTTGCTTGAAATAGCTCGGCAGCATGAACCTCGGATGATGTCCTAATTATTCTTGTTCAAACCGTGGTTTTAAAAGCAGTAATTGTTTCATTTATAAATCAGAAAACGAAGCTCGAGGTATCATGTTTCAATTTGCTTATGAAAAAGCATGGGAGGCTTTGGTTTTAAAGATGCTGGTCCTGCATTAAGGTTTTGTTGATTGGGTTTCGCCCAAGTTTCATTACACTTAGATTAAAACCCATTCTGTAGCTCTGGAATTGCGCCAGACAATGCGCTTAGCTAAAGGATATAATCACTATTAGTTGTAACCCTATTGTTTTCATTATCTTAAAACTCAATCTGTTAATTCAGCAAATAGGCATTTTCCGGTAAGCTTGTATCAACAACATTACCGGAAAGTGATTTGTTGGGAATTAGGCATCGCATTTGTTAAGAATCGCGAACTGCAGCTTTGTGGCTATCTCTGGTATCAGACAGGCGCAAGAATCATTTCGAAATAGTGACAGGCATGGACTCAGGATCTACGGAATGCCAAGGCGGTTATCCGATACCTAAGGCCACACCGAAGAGGGGCATAGGTAGGTGTGAAATCTCAACCCGAACCTAGGCTGGCATTAAATAAACTGGAATCGAGAGTCTACAAAACTTGGCTCAGTCTAAATCCCCTTCAGGGATGCTCTTAAAATACAGAAGCAGCAAGCAGTAAAGCAGTAAAATGGCGAAGCAATAATTAAATTGTCCTTGCCAAACGAAACCCACCGAGGGCGCCCCGATTGGACGGCGAGTGGCCGCTCCGGTAGGAAGAACGAGCCCACGAACCACCGCCGTAGAAAGTCCCGCCCCGCAACACACGGTATTCTCCCGTTGCTGGCCCCTTCGGATCTGTTACAGATTCCACTGGATAGGCTCCATACCAATCTTCACACCACTCCAACACATTCCCGTGCATATCATATAGCCCAAATACATTTGGCTTGTAACTTCCTACCTCTACGGGGTTGTCTATTCCCGAGTCATCATAATTCGCATCCTGAGGCATGATCTTTGCTCCAAATGAATACGCTGTACTTGTTCCCGCTTTACATGCATATTCCCACTCTGCTTCCGTTGGCAATCGATAACCCCTATTCGTCTTCGCATTCAGTTTCTTGATAAACTCCTGACAATCTTCCCACGATACATCCGTTACGGGCAACTTGGCTCCCTTCGTATCACTTGGGTTATCACCCATCACTGCTTCCCACTGCTCCTGCGTAACAGCATATTTCCACATGTAAAATGGCTTCGTTATAGTTACTTCGTACTGCGTTTCATTATCTTCACGGCCCTCTTCAGATGCAGGCGAACCCATCTTAAACTTCCCCGCCGGGATTAGTACCATCTCAAGGTTAATACCTTCTGCTAATTCTTGCTCCTCTACCCCGGGTAGACCCAATTCTTTTGCTCGATCCTTACACTGTTTTTCAACCTCAGCGATAAAGGCTGCTCGCTCTTTTTCTTCTTCCTCGGAAAGATTTAACGGATCATAAACTAGAACATCATCTTCATCTTCATCTTCATCTTCATCTTCGGCTTCGGCTTTAATTTTATTGAAAGCAACTCTTGCCTTACTTAGGTTGTCAAAAAAATTAGCATCATCAGAACTCTCGTTGTAAACCCAATAAAAATCTTCAATTGAAACAATTCCCCCATAAGATTCATCTTCATAATGTTGGAAATCCTCAAAATCTCCTACGTGAATCAATTCTTGTTTCGCTGCATCATACAATCTAATCCAGTTATCCCCATTGTAATAAATCGCTATGCCACACACATACTCACGACAACCACTTCGAGGATCATCATCAAAATCTTCATCATCAATGCCAAAT
>Ga0194045_1000162_pt1 | contig 21524 bp, 10 predicted proteins | sample JunL6211m_MetaG_FD_161686 | JGI IMG/M metagenome (GOLD analysis project Ga0194045, IMG submission 161686) | Anoxic zone freshwater microbial communities from boreal shield lake in IISD Experimental Lakes Area, Ontario, Canada - Jun2016-L626-11m | ecosystem: Environmental > Aquatic > Freshwater >...
AAGCCGCAAAGTACGCCTTCGGCTGACTGTTAAACGACTAAAGCAACAAGCCGGTAAGTGAGAGATTGCAGTCGGCTCCTCGCTTACGGGCACGGGTTACCATCGCATGGCACGAGCGCGCTCGTGAATCCATGGGCGAGCGCGCCTCATGTTTACCCACATCTTTTGATCTTGCTCCCCTCGCCCTGGTATCGGGGAGAGGGGCCGGGGGTGAGGGGATTACACAGAGTTCACAAAAAGTTGGAGTCAACAGATCATCCGGTTTGTGGCTTTTGTGATCTTTGTGGCTAGGAAAAATGGTAAGGTGCGTGAGAGGCATTCGAATTCAGTCGGTTTCAGTTTTGCCACGGTCGCGTCGCAGCAAAGCCTGTTAAGATGTCGTCAATGGTTTTGGAAGCGGCGGTGTCTCAATAGGATTCCCCTATTGGCTCTTTTTGGATGGCCGCGATTTTAAGTAGATCGCTCTGGTTAAGCTTGGAAGCTTTTTCTTGTAGCTTGCTCATCTGGTTTGTAATCTCTTGCAATTGACTGCTCACCAAGCTCAATTCATCGTGGAGAGTCAGGAAACCTTGTGCACCTAGTTGTGTCGATCGCGCGCCGGCTTTGGCCTCCTCCTGAGCCTCCTCCATGCTGGTGATGATGACCCCTGTGAACAGATTGAGCATGATCATTGTCCCCAACAAGATGAACGTTATGAAGTAGAGTTGGGATACATAGGGCTGCGGTTCCGACACACGTCGCTCTGTTGCAATGGGTAGTTCTTTCCAAGAATCATCATAGGCAACATCCGAACCTAATACTTGGGTATCTCGAACGTCATTCCAGCCTTCCAAAGTTAGAACTTGAAAGAGCGTGAACGCAGTCGAATGAAGACTTCCAAAGCGAACCGGATCGTTGCTGCCGAACGATACCGTACCGATAACGGAATAGATGTAAAAATGGAGGCCCAGCAATACGCCGATGTAACCGAGGGAGGGTATCGATTTCAAAAGAGCACTGACCAAGAGTCGAAGCCTAGGTAGCACCGTAATCATTCGCAAAGCCCGAAGAATTCTCGCCATACGAACCACCGCAGCGGAATGCATATCGAGTGGTAGCACGCAAATCAAAAGAATCACGCAATCAAAAACGTTCCATGGCTCCAGGAAAAAGGCCAACGGCTTGTTTCCGCACGCAATAATTTTCATCAGGATCTCGACGAAGAAAACCGCAAGGATGATGTGCTGGAAAAATTGTACCGTCTCGCCCCATAGCGTCCCTTCGCCAAATTGTGGGTACGTCTCCAGTCCAACGAGGATGCCAGATAGAATGATGAGTGAAATGATAAATCGGCCGAATGCGGCAGACCGAGTAATGTGCCTACAGGTTTCGACCATTTGCTCAACTCCTTCAACGTGGCTCTTTTGCGTTTATTTTGGCCCGATTGTAGTTACTGTTTCAGATTCAACAACGTGGCTTTCAAACTCCCTCCACGCTTTTTGTTCATAACGACTTGGTCAAAGCATCGATCTTGGTGACGCGTTCCTTGAGCCAACGATAACCTTGCGATGGTAGATCGACGTCTTCGTTTCGCATGGTGTTCCACAGGGACTGAGCATGTCCCAAATCCAAGGAGAAAGTCATCGACACAGGCGCTAAAAGTATCCGAACTAACTCGAATACTTTGTTCCTAGACTCCTCCGATTCCTCGCAATTCTTTACCAAGTTGCATACGAGAATCGCGATGGCTCGCAGGAGGGTCTCCGATCGAACCGTCGCTAGTTCGGAATCAAACTCTGCCACGAAACAGAATCTCTTGATCGATGACTCAAGGCTATTCGACAAGGGTAAATTGTTTGTGATCCATTGCAGCAGCTCGGATTGGTTAATGTTCCATGTCAACGAGGGTAAAGCAAACAGCACTTTGTTTCCTTCAAGGTTTCCTTCGAGCCCTGAGGCGACTGAGTTGGTCCCATGGATCGTCGCGGGACCTGTGATATCAACCATGCACGGTTTCGACATTCCAGAAAGGAAAACGAGCGCTACTTGGTTTGGCTCAAGCGGATATTCTCTGAACTGGTCAGCGAAATGAATGGGGCATGTGCTGGAAGATGTGTTTCGGAGCATGACGTACTGGCTTGTGGATCCAATCGGTGCTAGGGTTTTGGATGGCTCGACCATGGCAACGGGTTGAGTGGATACGCACTTGATTCTCGCCATATCTCCAGCGATTTCTATCGGCTCGCGTTGTTCGAGGACCGAAAGCGAGAAAAGGAGATTCTGAAATAAACTTCTAAATTTTGGATGCCCAGCATCCGCAGGAACGAAGACGTTAGCGATTTCTCCGGTCGGTCCGACCTGTTTTGAGAAATTGATTCTTCCAGATGATCGTTGTTCAAGCCAACCGTTTGAGGAAAGATAGGCTTTCAATTGTTCCATTTCGATGGCGTTCATTGCCGATCGGAAATTCTGAAAAGTCATGGTGCCCCGTCGTTGCTGCTGGTAAGCGATTTCGAAAACAGATCAATCATTGCATCTTGAAATTGATTTGCAAATCCTTTCATATCGCACATGGGCGAGGCCAGCAAGTCCGCCCGAAGCTGCGTCCTCGTTTGTCGCATCTCTTCGCATCGGTTCGCGAGACGAATTACATTTTCGATGTAACCCGCGCGGTCATGTGCAATCCAGTCGCCTCGACAAAGTGCATGTAGGATACTGTGGACGCTGCGGCCAGCCATTCGTTCTTCTAATTTGCTCACAACAGGAACCCCGCGCGACAGCGAGTAGACAGCTCCATGCATAGAATGAACGGGGAATGTGTCGAGAGTTACGTCGAGTTGGCTAACTTCATCGTGGATCAAGTCTACCGAATGGGTCGCTCGAAATTGAATTCGATGGCTTTCGATTCCACAACGCGCAAACCAATCGCGAACATCGTTTTGAAGGGTTGCGTCCACATAGGTTGGGCCAATAAAGAACAGCTCGGAATCGACAACACTCGACAAGACTTCGGACCATGTCTCAATCAGGTTGTCATTCAAAGTCTCAGGAAGGCATAGGCAGCCGCACCGATAGGACTGCGACTCAGCGAGTCCCTGAAATTGGGAGGGCTCACTAGGGTATGCCGGAGGTTCAAAGCAAAAAGCACAGTTCGCAAGTCTATAAATCCTTTCAATGAAAAAAGGCTCGTGATCAGGAGGGATGAGCTGCGAGTCTGCGAGGAAGTAGTCCATTTCCGAGAGCCCGGACGTTCCGAGGAATTCCCTCCAGGCAATTTGGATAGGTGCAGATCTTCTCGCAAACACATGAAGACGATTGTTCCGACCGTGTCCGATGGTGTCGATGAGGATGTCGAGTTTGTCCTCGCGAATCAACGAAGCCAATGCTTCGTCGCTGAGGATGCTCGTATTCTTGATGTACGGGTGATTCGCTGCGTTTTCAGGTAGCGAGTTTCCACGGCCGGATTCGTCTAGATAGACGGTCCACGCAATCTTCGAGGAATCGCAATGTGAAATCAAGCTGCTTAACCATGGGGCAATGCCTGCGGGATCCATCGCAAGACTAGGCTTGGAGCTTGCCAGTATCCCCACTCGGATGGGACGAATCGCAGGGTGATTTCGGTCGTTTGCTTGGGCAACCCGAAATGGATCTCGTTCGGAACGGGATTCAGGCGGACTTGTGAAATCATGCTTGCTCAGGCTTTCGGAGAGGCGGAGCCCCCATCGCGTCGCCTCATCGAACAACCGTTCGGTGGATACCCGAGGATAATGCGTCAAGATGTTTAGCCACATACTTTGTGCTACGAACGAGGGTCTTTCCATCTCAAACACACGGTCTAGGCACAGCATCGATTCCGAAATTCGGCCACGCATAAAATTGAGTTCGCCGATTTGCCCCAAGATTTCTGGCTGATTCGGCTGGATTTGAATGGCTCGCACTAGGCAATTGATCGCGTTGGAGTATTGGTGGAGTTGTCGATGACAATGTGCTTGGTTGACGAGAATTCCTTCGTCGTCCGGAAACATCGTGTTTGCCTGTCGGTAGTTTTCAATCGCCTCGTCCCAGTCCGCAGTTGCAACGAGCGCTCTTCCTCGATTGCCCAGAGCGAGTCGTGCATCGGCAGCGGTACACGTTGGCATCTTCAGAACTTGGGCGAACAGCTCGATTGCACGCGGCCAGTTTTCCATTGAGGCAAAGACCGTACCCAAGTTGATGAGAGTCCCACATTCGGGATTGAGTTCGAGTGCCTGCTCGTATGCGTCGCGAGCCTGATCGAAGCGTTTGAGTTCGAAAAGGGCAATCCCCAAGTTAAAGAAACCGACGTCAATCTTGGGAGCTATTTTGGTTACGGATGTGTAGCATTCTCCTGCAAGTTGCCAGTATCCAAGCTCGCCTGCCGCGGATCCCAGTTCAAAATGCCATCGTGGGTTTTGTGGCTCGGCGTCAATTTGCGCAATTAAAAGCCTGAGTTTCGGATGATTCCCAATCAATTCGCTAAAAGCTTCGTACATATTCCTTGGTCTTTCCTTGCCCTTTCAAACCAAGTACATTGTACTGGGTGTTGCCGATTTTGAGATACGTTGAACGTCGAGCGAACGCATCGAAATTGGAATTGAAAATATCACCCGGAAAATCTAGTTGGTTCGGAACTCTTGTCTAGGATCTCAGGTCAATGCTTGACTTACTCATAGGTATTCTGAACGAACTCAAAGATATCCCGGGCCTAGCGTTTTTGAAGGGTGTTCACGGTCAGTTATTGAGTAAGAGCCGGCAGTTCAAGAAAAGCATAGCGGACGCCAAGACCAGGACACAAAACGTAACCGGCTTGTCTTCGCGGGTTGGCAACGCGGTTGAGCGAAACAAGGTCCAGAAGCGCAGGAAGGAATGAGTGCAGATGGGCGCTTGCGGCAGTTTCAATCGCTCAGCGACCTTCCTAAGTCTGTGCTCAAACAAAGCTCTAGCACGGATTTTTCATGTGCTTCCATGCCGAAAGGCGAAGGTTTAAAAGGAAATCGGAATGGCTGAGGAAAGTTTGCATGAAATCACTGGTCCCTTGGCAGCCGACTGCATTTTTAGAGGATTGAAAGGGAGCGATTGTTTGGGGCAACCGTTTAACTACGACGTGGAAGTCCTAAGCCGCAAAGTAGACCTTGACCCGTTGGACATGATCGGCAAAGACATGTCGATCGGAGTGAAATTGAAAGGGGGTAAAACTCGCTACTTTCACGGAATCATTAGCGATTTCTTGAATGCTGGCGTCGTTGGTGGGTATCAGCTCTACCAGCTCACTTTAAAACCTTGGTTCTGGTTGTTATCTCACTCCCTGGATTCGCGCATTTTCCAAGAGCTGACGGTGCCCGCAATCTTTGAGAAAGTCCTGAAAGACAAGAACGGCTTCTCGGACTACAGTGTGCGTTTGAACGCGGAGTATTCACCCATGGAGTACTGTGTCCAATACCAGGAGTCTGACTTCAGTTTTGTCAGCCGACTGATGGAGCAAGAAGGGATATACTACTATTTCTTGCATGAAAAAGAAAAGCACACTTTGGTGTTTGCGGATTCGCCATCATCCCATCCGAAACTGAGCGGGGATGGAAAAATATTTTTTCGTCCACCGAACGCAGTTGCAGCCGGGGACGAGCATGTCTATCGATGGAAGCACCAAGTTTCTTTTCAGCCTGGGAAGTTTGCAACAAGGGACTTCGATTACAACAAACCCACCGCAGACCTAGAAGTTCGATTGGAGTCGAGTCGTTCTCACCCGCATTCAAAACTGGAGAAGTACGAATACCCAGGTAATTACACTACGACTGCCGACGGTAATCGTTACTTAAAAATTCGCAACGAGGAGTATAATGCAAAACACTCTCAAATCGCGGGTGTGGCAAGATCCTACAATTTTTTTGCGGGCGTTCAATTCGAATTGAGCGAGCACCCGCGTAGTGTCGAGAATGCGGAGTTCACGGTTTTCTCGGCGGAAACAATGCTAACCTCCGGCGAAGTAGAGCAGTTCAGTGCCAATTCCCGGAATCAAATGGAGGTTGTCTTTATTGCAAAACCGAAGGACTCCACATACCGCTCTCCGCGCACCACTCCCAAACCCATCATTGCTGGCCCTCAAACAGCCATCGTCGTCGGTCCAGACGGCAAGGAGATTTGGACCGATAAATTGGGGAGGGTCAAAGTCCAATTTCCCTGGGATCGAGAAGGGAAGAAAAATGAAAAAAGCTCCTGTTGGATCCGCGTTTCGCAGATTTGGTCCGGCAAAGGCTGGGGAAGCATGCATATTCCTCGCATCGGTCAGGAAGTAATCGTCGAATTTCTCGAGGGGGATCCGAATCAACCTTTGATCATCGGTCGGGTTTACAACGGCGAGCAAGGCACTCCCTACGACCTGCCTGCGTTAGCAACGCAAAGCGGATTGAAATCGCGCAGCACACCAGAAGGTGACAAAGAAACGTTCAATGAGCTGCGTTTCGAAGATAAAAAAGATAGTGAGTCCATCTATTTCCATGCGGAGAAAGATTTCGAGAGAGTCGTTGAAAACAATGACACCCTCAAGGTCGGTTTCGTCAAAAAAGACAAAGGTGATCAAACGATCGAGATCTACAGAAACCAAGATGTAAAGATCGGTACGAGCGAAAGCGATGGTGGGCAGACCATCGAGATTTGGAAAGATCAAAAAGAAACGATTCATTCTGGCAATCGGGAGACAACAATTACCAAAGGGAACGATACACTGACCATTTCCGCCGGCAATCAGACCATTAGTATCCCGGCAGGAAATTGTGAAATTACCGCAGGCAAAAAAATCGTTCTGACCGTAGGGGGTAGTAGTATTGAAATCACTCCAACCAAGATTCTCATCAAGGCCGCTACGGTTTCGATTCAAGCCGACATGAAAGCCGAGGTGACTGCCGCTACAACGGACATTCAAGGGAGTGCGATGGTCAAGATAGCTGGCGGAATAATCAAGATGAACTGAATTCGAGTCACGCCGTAAAACCAAGGGAACAGATGCAATGCGCGTTGCAATAGTCGCAAACACAGTCTCAGCCACTGGACGCAGGATCGTTCTGAGAGGGGGACAGATAGCTCGATTCGGCCGAACGGACTGGACCGATTTCGCATTTCCGAGCGATGCGGCAATGGCGGATGTCCATTTCGCCATTCATTGCGGAACGGAGATATGCTCGATCCAACGCTTGGCGATGGACCGAGACACGTTCGTCAATGGTGCGGCGGTAGAAATCGCTCGTTTGTTTGACGGAGACGTCGTTGCGGCAGGTCAAACACAATTCGTCGTCGAGATCAACGAAGGAGCGACAATCGTCGAAAACGATGCGACCATCGCCGTTGTTCCACCTGAAATGGTCGCATCCGAAAGCGTGGAAATAACCGAATTGGCAACCTACTTTGGCCTGTCTGCGAAAGCGATTTCAGTGGCCCAATCGTGGGAGGTGAAAAGCAGTTTTGAAAGTGAACTCGTACGAGAAAACTTGCTCAAGGACGCGATCCGATGGCGTGCTCACACGATGCCCAAGCCAGACGCCGTGCTTTGGGTAGGCGGATGTGCGAGTGAGCAAATGCAATCGGAAAAGTCACAGGTCCAACTGTCGGCCTTCGGTGCTGCTCTCGCGTGGGCAAACGAGCCGACGGAAGAGAATCGAGGAAAGTCAGCGAGTCTTGCCGAGGAAGCCAAATTCGAAGGGCTAGGAGGAGTACTCGCAGCGGCCGCAGGTTGGAGCGGTGGCAGCTTGGCACCTGCAGAACTTACGGAAATTCCGCCCGATGATCGCTTGACCGGTCGATGCGCTTCCATTGTGCTCGACCTGGTAGATGGTGTCGGAACACCCATGGAATCAGCGGCACGATTGCGAGAATTTTTGAAACGCTCCCGAAGTTAGTTTTGTCCCATTTCTCACGGAACGATTCGTTGTAATGTCTAAACTCGCGACCAAGCCGGCAGTTCTTAGGGAATCTTGGCGCCCCGATTCGAACACGGATCTGCGGGGCAGACGCCTTATCCTATTTCGCCGTATCGCATTCCTATGCTTGCTAGGGCTCTTGTCGATTGTCTTTTCGTATCTGCTCTTCAGTCCATTTTTTCATCCAACTACCCGATTGTACTTTCTAACCGCTGGTTCCTATGATCAGCTGGACGTTCAGCCCGTTCCGTACTTTCGAGAAGACGCCATCCGATTTCTGTCCGTCGACGGTCCAGTTAGGCGAATCGATGCAACCAATGAATTCTTTCTGCTGGAATCTCCAGAAGCCTGTCGAGAATCCCTCCAAAAAATCGCTTCAACGATTTCACAATCCTCGGATGTCGTTCTCGTCAGTTTGAGTGCCCACCCCACGCTTATCTCGAAAAGTCCATACCTGAAATGCGGCAATGCCGATGATTCGAAACCCACACTAGCCGCGATTTCGTTGGAAGAAATCATCGATTTATTAGAGAGAGTGACTGCCGGGACAACCGTACTCTTGTTGGATATTGGGCCCAAACAGGAACGTTCTTTGGTCGGGGCAGAGCAAGAGCAGTTTATTCGTTCCGTTCAAGAACTGATGGACAAAAGCAAGAGTTCATCCGTTTGGCTGATGCTCTCCAATTCGCCAAACGAGAGTTCGTATTCTTCATCCGATCTAAGAGCTTCTGTATTCTCGTATGCAATCTCTCAGGGCTTGCAAGGAAAAGCAGACCTCAACGAAGACAAAGCGATCGATCTAGAAGAGTTCTATCGCTACGTGGTTGGTTTCACCGGTTCGACGATCGACAGGAACTCCGGCGGCGTTTCCAAGCAATCGCCTCTCTTGTTTGCAACAGGAGCGAATCAAGTCTCTGCTGCTTCCTCGCGTTTGATTGCAAGTGTACCCGCGCCAGTTAATAAATTCTCCTGGACATCGATGATTCCGGGATGGTCCACGCAAGTCGAAACGGACGAGTCGGCCGAAGCGGAACCTAAACCAGCGCAATCACAAGAGGAGATCGAGAAAAAGGAAAAAGAAAAAAATTGGCTCACCGCGTATTGGGAAAAAAAATCAGCGCGAGCTTCCGAAATGGCATTGGATGAATTAGACGACAACATCAACTTCTTGCCTGAATTCCTTGCCAAGCGAGTCAAGAAAACGATTGGAACCGAGGTAGAAACAGTCAGTGATTACGCGCCCTCGGACAAAACAGGGGATAAGGAAGCCGCATCGCCAAACGGAGCTCCAGAGGAAACGTCTTCGTCGGTCCCACCCGCCTCGTCGGTCCCACCCGCTGAGCCCCCTAAATCAGAACAATCGCCGTCTCAAAATCAAACCAAACGCACTTCGCTACCTGACTTGTCGAATCTTGGTAATCCCAAGCAAACCATCGCGGAGTTGATCCAACTCGCATGGCAATATGCCGATTTTTTCGAAGAACCTTCTGATTCCTTGACGCGGCCGCTCGATCTTGCACCACTTGCGTGGCGGTCGTATTTGAATTCGTTGCATGGGATCGAAGAACGGCACCGCAAAGACGCCGTGGTGGATTCCAAAGAACTCCGCGTAAAATTGCTTTCGGAAATCATCGGTAGTTTGCAATTGGCGACGACCAATCGCGCAAGCGTTGGGCCAATGATCAAAAGTCTCGTCGAACAGATTCCCACAATGGGACTTCCAGTCGGTTCCGTGCCAAGCTTTGCGTTGCTCGAACGATTCTCCCATTACGGCGGTCCACCCATTCCGGACTTGCTTAGACGGCAAATGCAGTTGATGGACGAAGCTGTTCTGGCAAAGGATCAGGTACTCTACGATCAATGGTTGAGCCAACTTCCTGCCGAGTATTCGACTCAATACTGGGAATTCTTTGTCCCCAAACTGTTGTCGCTTCGACCCGCAATGAATTGGCAAGTAAAACGCAGACTTCTAACCCAATGGCGGCAATTGGAACGACTGACATTCGATCCGTTGAATTCCAATTCGCAAATACAACAGGACTTGATTGCAGCGAATCGATTGATGTTGCAGAGCACAAGGCTTGCGTGCGACCAGTTCGGAGCCGATTGGGAATCGCGTTGCCTCAAGATCTTGGATAGCGCAGAGCAGTCGTTGGTATCCGCCGCTCAAAAATTGGCCCAAATTCAAACAGCGATCCAATGGAGAAACAAACATTTGAACAACCTGCCGGCATTGCTCGATTGGAGGGAAATCGCCATCGATCGATTTGGAACCGATGTTCTAGACGAGGATGTGGCGGTGAGTATTCAGGCACTTTCCAAGATCTCCTCTCTGTTATTGAACCGAGAGACTTGCGACCTCAACGAACTGAGCCGCTATCAGCGACAACTCGTCAACGCCATGAGTCGGATCGAGGGCTTCTGGAATCGCGAAGCCAACGATGTTATCTCAGGCAGCCAAAAAAAGAATGTGGCACCCAATTGGATCGTGGACTCTCTTCTGTCCACTTCCTTGGTTCGGGGGCCCAATCGAAATCGACTGATCGTTTTAAGCATGCCCTCACCCGCAACGCCTACCGAAGAGAAAGTCATCGCGACTTCGCTTCCAAAACTTCCATTGCGAGGAACCACCGAGATCAGTCAAATCAAACATACTGAATTCGTGAATGAGGTAGCCCAATTGGCTGAGTTGGGGCTCGAACCGCCTGTTTTTAAACGCGATCATGATGCTGGTCAAGATAAGCAATTCGAAGCATTAAACCCTGAGACTCAGCGCATTCAAATCGAGACATTTTATCAAAACCTTCCAAATCGCATTCGCGCAACCATAACAGAGCAAGCCGACGCAAATCCGCGAGTCAACGACAGCATGAAAACGCGTTTATCGCGACTGCGAATCGCCGACCACTGTATGCGATTGATGCACGCGGAAAACGCAAGCAACCTCGATAGCAAGTCTTCGATTGGCAAGTTGTGGAGCCTTGAGTTTTCCTTGTGCTTGAGAAGTAAAAAGAATCTTGTGCGTGAAATGCTTCGGGATGCAGTTCCCGAAGAAGTACCATTCCTTCGTAACGCCATCGACCGTCTTGCGTTTCTTGAATCCGAGTTGTCGGGTATTTTGTCGGGTATTGCGGAATCGACCGACCCGCAAACGGTACGATTGCAATCGCGAGGAACGACATCTCTGTCGTTGATTTCGGACCCAGCCGTAACAGGCGAAATTGTATGGAAGAACTTTGGCAAGCCGATCAGCAATGCTTGGTTGCTGGTCGATTACGATAGCGAACTACTCGAAGTCGAGAGCACATCGGGGCAGCCGCTGAATCGCGTCGGTTTATTGCCCCAACTCTTCGATGAAGGGGTCCGAGATGCAGAGCAGCAATGGATAGCCGCGCTGGCCAGTGCGAAAGAAGCCAAAGAGACCGATGCCGAAATAGCGATCGCCCGGCAACGACTTGATTCCATTCGATCAAGTCAACAGTATCCCGTGCAGCCCATCCCTTCGATAATTAAGCCGAGTTTGGGAATGGCGCTCGGGCAAGAGGTTGCATTACCCTTTCGTGCCCGACGTATTGGAAAGGGCCCTGAGAAAACAACCATCGTGTGGAAACTCGTGAGTGATAACGCGTACCAACGGTTTGAAACAACGGTGCAGTTACCGGCGTCTAAGAGGATTCGCCTAAAATCCGAAGGACCGGGCGACACATGGAGCGAAACCGAAGAGGGTATTGTGTTGTTTCCATGGCCAAATCGAACCACGGATTTTCGTGTCGGTCTGAGTAACGAAAGCGGAGAATCCAAGGTACTGTCCATCGATTTGTTTGCGTGCTTGGAGAATCAAAGCACTTTCTTGCCTGATGGTTTTTTGAATGACGAAATTTCCAACACGATTGCAGATCGAATCGGCGAATTGGAAAAGATCGCATCGGTACCAGAAGTGACTTTGAACGAAGGCACTTCCATCCAGTGGCTGCCCATCCTGGATGCGGCGGGACGCGTACCGCAGGAATCAAAAGCCCCGGTGGCAAGCGACAGCCCAACGGGAGATGGTTCGTCCTCAATTCATCATGGAATTGTCGTCGTGTTAACCGACAAGAAAACCAACCAGAAATGTTGGAGACGAATCGATTGTCGCATACGTCATCCCCGAAGTTATCTTGAACCCACTGTCCGTTTTGATACTGTTTCCGAACGCATCACGATGCGGTTTAAATCCTCGATCGGAGAGTCCGTGTTCAGCGACGGAATTCCGGTGAAAGCGAGGATTCGAGAGCCGTTACCTCGCGGGACTGAAATGCAACTGGAGGGAACAGTCGTCGGTCGCGATGAACTGGAGTTGTATTGCCAAGTTCCTGAGAACGCTCCACGTGTCTTAACCATGGAAGTCGATGTGGATGGCTACCCAAGAGCTTACGTTTTTGAAGTGCCGTGTTGGCAAACCAAAACAAACATTCCCGTCTCTTCAGATCTGCAACGCATAGAAATCGTCGAGCCTAGCGCGGGAACCAGTCTTGGTCCGGAGTCCAAATCGCAGTCGGTCATCTTAAAGATCGATGCAATTGCAGGTGCATTTGATGGCAAAGGGGATTCTGTCGAAGTTGGTTGGGATCTGGATCAGGATCGCGAATTCGCCAACGAACAAACCACGAAATTCACGTCGGATCGACAAGCAGACATACGGCTGTTGACATCGCCGTTCGGTCACTTGCTGATGTCGACCAAGGTCTCAGATATTCATCTCGAGTTAAGTACGCCAGCAATTAAGAAGGGACGCGTCAATCTGCTAGCTAAACTCAATTCGGGCGGAAGAATTGTGTGGAGCGATCCTGTGGAAATCATTTCTGACTCCGATCCACCCACCATTTCGGGAGTTGAACTGTTGCCTGGGCCCTCCCTTGCGCAAGGTATGGAACTAACGGTTCGGGCTGGTGCCGACGATGCGAATCTCAGTGGAGTTGTTATGGTGGAAGTACTGCTGGATTCAAATGGAGCCGGTACCTTTGAGGCGAGCGGTGGGCGACCGAAATTGACGGAACGCCAGCCGGATGGTTCTTGGCTTGCTTTGCTTGCAACCGAGGAGATATTGCCTGGCAGAGCCACGCTTCTGATACGCGCCACGGATCGCGCAGGAAACAAAAGTCTTGTAACGAAGTCTTCGATCGAAATTGTTTCCAAGCAAGAGTGGGATGAGAAACAAAGAACTGCGGTTCAGGAATTGTCTGGGTCTGTAACTTACTCCGACGATCCAATGATCAATGCCAAGGTCTGGTTGGAGAATGAAAAGGGTGAGACAGCGTATTCGACGACCACGAATGAACGAGGCACGTTTCGATTTGCGAACGTTCAAGCCGGAAAGTACAAGATTGTGGCGCTTGGGGTCGTCAAGAATCGCCCAAGAAAAGCGGCGAGGCCCATCGAGGTGCTACCGCCACCCGCTCCGGTTGCTCGGGTTCGACTTCAAGCCAAGTAACCGTTTGGCGGAAACGGCGAACTGCGAATGAACGGTGCTTGCGAATGAACGGTGCTTGGTAATGAACGGTGCTTGGTAATGAACGGTGCTTGGTAATGAACGGTGCTTGGTAATGAACGGTGCTTGCGAAATAACGGTCCGATAGCTCTGTTTCCCGTCGGCACCGCTAGGGAATCGCTAGCAATCAGAAGCGTCGGCTTGCAAATTTGGTCGCAGCCAGGTTGCAATGATTCCATCGCCTTATTTCCTTTATTTGATTCGAAACGAACCCATTGCGGCAACATCGAGACTCAAGAAACGCGAAGGGGCAGGACGATAGACGTGGGAGAACTCTAACGTTTGTACCGCCTTAAGGCAGTTGAAATGGCCTATCACAACTCCATCCTAACCCTTGTGGTTGGCTGCCTACTCGCGGCATTGACGGGCTGCGCTTCGGCGCCAAAGCCGGCGTCTCCATTGCCGCCGACGAGCGCAGCGGTTGGGAACAACACCACGATCGTTGCGATTGCGCCAACTCCTGGTGCAAGTTCATGCACATTGCCTGAATTCCTCGGACTGCCTGGGTTAGGCAAGGGCGTTGGTGGAGTTCTGCAACGCCTGGGGAGCAGGTTGTTAACGGGACTTGATTTGACGGGCCGTTTTCCGGGATTGCAGCCGATGCCTCCGGTCCTGCCTCTCACCGACCCTGCCAATCTTGAAGAAGGCGCGCCACCAGCGGTCCAAGCCGCGGCTGAGATTAAGCAAGAAGAGGACGCAGCCCCTCAAAAGATTATGGCGCTTCGCTACCTTGCTACCTTGGGCTGTGGTGGATGTTATGACAAAGTAGAAGATGCCTTGCTCGAAGGCATGAGCGACTGCACCGAAGCGGTTCGCTACGAAGCCGTTAAGGCATTGCAATGCAAACCGGAATGCGGATGCAAATACTGCAATGCGCCTTCTTGTTGCAGCCCCAAAATTCGAAAACGACTCGCCGAACTGACCACGTGTGAGAAAGAGCCTTCGGAACGGATTCGGCGAATGGCACGGATTGCCTTGGAGTGTTGCTCAACCAAACCCATCGACGAGGACGATGTTCCGCGTGAAGGGCCACCCTCAGTTGCCTCAACAGAACAGCAGACCCGTTCTGCTGCTCCGGAGCTCTTTAACGGAATCGAATTGGTCAGTTTCCACACGCCTGTTTCATCGATACCGATGGGCGACATGATTCTCGCAGAAGTCAACGGCGAAGCGATCTACGAAAGTCAAGTTCTCCCTCTGGTGGATGCCAAACTTCAGACCAGGGGCGAGTCGGTTGCTGGTCTGTATGATGCAGCAGCTCGGCGCAGAGAGTTAAGGACCGAAACGTACCGGGTCATCGATTGGAAACTGATAAGCCAGCAGGCTCAAGGTGGAGTTCGCCAGACAAGTACATTCAACTCAATCCAGCCCATGAATGCAAACGAGATTCAAGCCTGGTTCGAACGCAACGCGTCACTCGACACGACTGTTTCATCTCAGCAATTGCTTGCACATTATGAAGTTCATCGAGATCGCTATCGAACGAATACCAAGGTTCGGTGGGAACAAATCGTTGTCAATATCGATCAATGCTCAAGTCGAAGTGCTGCGCTTGCAAATGCCAACTACCTCAGGAACAAAGCAATAGGTCTCCCTGTCGAACCGCCTGCCGAATTCTCTCGCGAAACCGTGGACATTTTCACAAGGAGCTGGACCGATCTGACCGCCATCGACTCAATGGTAATACGGAATGCCTTGAGGCCACTGCAGCCAGGACAGATAAGCCAACCCGTCGAAGACAAGAACCGAATCCATGTTGTTCGAGTCCTTGAACGTCAAGAACAGTCCGTTGCGCCGCTCCAGACTGTTGCAGAACAGATTAGGAATGAGATTTTGAGCGAACGCAAGCGAGCGATGGAAGTGCAAGTCCTTTCCCAACTGCGGGCTCAGAGCAAGATATGGACGGTTTTTGATTCTGCCGCAGGCGGTCGAAAAACGGAAGAGAATCCGTCCGACCAAGCAAGGGATATGGAACGGAATGCAAAACCGACATCTTTCGAGTACCTAGATGCGTTGAATGGATTTCCAGTTTCTGCACAAGTAAAGTAAAATGGCAATGACGCAAGCGGCAGATTGGAAACTACCAAAACGTGATTGGGACCAATATCCCGATCCGTTGTTTGGACGGGACAATGCTCCCATCCCACCCTAATTTTCGGCGAATCAACCATGAACAGCAATAGTGAACGCCAGCGAAACTGGAAAGGGAAATCGCCGGAGGCTATTGAAACGGTACGACATCGTTGGCAGTCTCAATTGGGTACAGACAATGCCGATCAATACAAATCTCCCTTGCGATCACTCAATCGCGTTTTGAAACTCTGGCTGGTTCTGGCAATTGGTTTGTTGTCTGCTTTTGTGATTCTGCTTCTGTATTCTCCGGCAAAAACCCCAGTCATCGCGGTTGGAGCAACCAAGTACAGTTGGCCCATGCCTCCGATCGCGTGGGCAAAAGAGGACTTGCTCGGTCTGTCTTCGTTGAATGGCAAGACCATTCAGTTTAGGGATTCAAGTGATGAGTGGCAGACAAAAACCCCGTCCTTGGATGACCTCAGTACTCAATTAAAGGAAGTAGCGGCGCTGACAAAGCGAACGAGTTCGCTGGTACTTTACCTGAACATGCATGGTGCAGTCAACGAAAGTGGACAGCCCTGTCTGATCCCACCAGGCGCGAATGCCCTGAAGACGAAAGAATGGATCTCAATCGACGATGTCGTAAAACGACTCTCAAAGGATACCGAGACGAATGTCAACATTTTAGTAGTCCTTGACTGTGTGCATCAGAGTGTCAACTGGAACGTGGCTCAAGTGGACAACACATTCGTAGACCGCTTGGAATCTTGGGTAGTCGAGAACCCTCAAAATCGTATTGTGTTTTTGACATCGAATTCGCCAGACCAGCAGTCTTGGGGGGGCCCCGAACTGCACGCTTCTGCGTTTGGAAAAGAGTTTTGGCTCGGCCTAGCGGGTGCGGCTGACCAAACCAGCCGCGATGAAAATCCATCGTCTGGCAATGGGGACGGAATGGTTCATTTGCACGAATTGACGGCGTATCTTGCATCACACGTGGATCGCTGGTCGCAAGACGCGCGCGGTGCACATCAAGTACCGAAAATGATTCCATCGTCGCATCCCAATTTTCAAGTCGCCTTGGCTTTAAAATCAGGCGAGTCGAAACCGTCCAAACACACGGAACTGGCTAAAGCAAACGTTCCGGCTGACACTTTGACTGATCTATGGCGAATGATGGATGAGTTGAGGCAGTTCGAAGTCTTTCGAACCGACCCCAAGAATTGGGCTGAACTCGAACACAAGATACTTTGGTTAGAGCAACTCTCCGGCTCCGGCGCGGCATACTTTGAATTGGCAGACAAAACGGTCCTTCCCGAACTAAGAAAGCAACTCAAGGAATCGGTGGACCGGGCGCGAGCGACAGCATCCTCCAATAACTATTTCGCGAAAGCTCAGTCGCTTCAAGCGTTCAGCCAAGCCGATAAATCGCCAGCTCATTTACCATCGCTTGCGATGATGGAATTGACGGGCGAGGTTTCAGGGACTACCGCAATCGAATTGAGAAAACGCCTGCTCGAATTGAATTCTTCGGACGCCCAGGTGCCACTGAATTCCATTGCAGCATCGGTTGGCCTCACATCCGAAGCAAACACCTGGAACGAACTCAATTTTATCGGGATTTTGCGCAAGTACGATTGTTCGTCCATTTGGAATGACTTGTCGGTGGTCGATGAACTTTTGAAGTTGCGGGATCGAAGCGAGCGGCTTGCCGTCTTTGGCGATGTCCGTGGACACCGTTGGCGTCGACCTCAATTGTTGATTGCGGATCAAGCCAGACGCGACGCCGAAGATCGAATTATTTTGGGCCCGGACGATGCCGCCCCCGTGAGAGACAGCGTCAACTGGAGTTCTTTGCAACTGGCTTTGGATTCGTTGGAGACAGCTAAAGATAGCCCATCCGTTCTCATTGAAAGGGCCTTGGGAATTCGAGACCTAGGCCTTTCCGAAGTAAGTTATCTTGCCAATTGGATCTGCTCACCCGACACGGAAATGGAAAATTTGGGTAAGTGGAAAACAAACCTCGAGCCGGCATCCGAGCCCATTCCTAACAGTCTTGAATCGATCGACACTCTGACGGGAGTGAATCCGATGATTCGCGAAGAAACCGCAATTCAACAGTTGAAACAACTGATGGAGGGGCTGCATGAATTGGGGGAAATGCTCGGTAAAGCGCCCATGGACGGAGGCATGAATGTCGAACGATTGAACGATCTCGTGACCAGCGTGGAGCAAGATCGGAAATCCCTCTCCTTGTTGGTCGAGGATCATGTGCGGCGAGCTTGCGACGAGACTACGCCATCTGGGACATTCGCTCGAGAGATTCCATCGCTGTTGAATCTGCCCTTCCTTTCCACCGAGGATCGTATTGCGTTGCGGAACAGACACGACCAAGTGTGCCGAACCTCGCTCGAAAAAAGTAAGCTTCCCGTGCAGAACGAGTTACTGCCAGGACTACCCTCGATCATTTCAAGTCTTGATTTGAAAAAGAGTCTGCAAGACGACTCACCAGAATCTTTACGCACGGAAGTGAAACCGCAAGCGAAACACACACGATACTTGGATCGAATCCGCAATTGGGAAACACATCCAATCGGAGTTTTGTTCAAGCTGAAAAATGGTCTCTTATTGGAATCCGCCTCGAACGAGGTCGCAAGAACAACACAACGCCAAGCGAACCCTGAACTTGATGCAATCGATCTCATCAACGATCAGTTGCGTCGACATTACATCTCGATGCTCACATTCAATGTCCGGCGTATATCGGATTGGGCGCGGCACTTGGATCTAAAGGGGGAAGCGGTTGTCACAGATGAATCCGAGAATTGGACCAAGATCTGGTTTGCAGAGCATGTTGAAAGATCGAATTTGCCGGTCTGTCCGGTTCGTGGTGAGTGGTATGCAACCTTGGATTGCAGAAAGATTGCTTTCAAAGACTTTTTGGCTTGGTACGCCGGACGGACGCTCGACGACTTCTATGCAAATGCGATGGAGGGTTCCGGTGCAATGAGTCCAGCCCGCACTTATTTTGAGAATGCCGTGCGAGATGTTTTAAATTATGCCGAAACAATTCCAATTTCATCGCACGAAATCGATGTCGCAATTCAAAGCATTCAAGAACGCGTGGTTGTTTTGGGGCCAATCGCAAGGAACGGTTTCAAGACATCGGCAAAAGTGAGGCCTCCGATATCGGGATCAGACCAAAGTTCCATCGAAATTTCGGTCCAACCGACGGTCTCCAGCTTGAGTTCGGGCAAGGCATGGGCCATGCCTGTTCCAGAGGGACAAGCGACCGCATTGGTTCGCACACCCAAGGGTATATTGCCCAGCGCTCGGATCCCAATACCCATGCCTACTGTCGCAAGCGGCTCCAGCTTTAACATGACGTTTCCACCGTTTGAGTCTTCGCTTGCCCATGAGTCCGTTGTTGTTTATCGAGGAAACGAGTTCAAGGCCCCAATATTTGTAGGGGTTGGCATCGTCGTTGACTTTGAACCGAAACGAGTCGACAGTGGAGAGGTAATCCTCTTCGGAGATCGACAACGGCAACCGTCCATCGTTTTTGTTCTCGATTGTTCGTGGAGCATGGGGGAGGAGATTCCAGTGGAGGCCATTGATCTTCGCACGCAGTCCCGCCTAGAACTTGCAAAGGAGAGCATCCTTCGAATGCTCGCGCAAATCGCTTCAAGACCCGATGCCCGCGTCGGTCTCCGGTTGTTTGGACACCGGATGGGATGGTCGCGGCCGACGGACGCAAAGTCAGGAATAGTGAGCGGCAAGTCGCAGATTCTGGTTCAGCCAAATTATCCATCATCGATCCCAGAGGATCTCGTGCCGAGCAAAGATGTCGAAGCCATTTTGCCATTGGGGCGGTTCACGCCAGAAATGATCGGAGGATTGGCCAAGAAGCTATCCAGCATCGTCCCATGGGGACAATCACCACTCTATCTCTCCATCGTGGATTCGTTCAAGGACTTCACCGCCGATGATAATGCCACAGCGAAAAGCATCGTTATTGTAACCGACGGTGATAACTTTCAATTCAATGCTTCGAACCGTCCAGGTGGTGAGCCCGAGGGTACAACAAACTTGGAAACGGTGTACCGTGCCTGGAACAACACAAAAATTCCTGTCTTCATTTTGGGTGTCGGGATTTCCGAATCGGAGAATGGCAACACTCGAAAGACGCTTCAAGAACTTGCAAAACGAACGCAAGGAAAATACTACGACATAGAAAACGGAAGCGATCTAATCCGGGCTTTGAACGAACAGTTGGCGATGGGGACATACCAAGTCACCAGGTCGGAAGCGAGCACCGGATTCAAAAAATCCAACGAACCAATTGAGGCAAGGTTAAATAGCCCAATGGAATTAAAACCACTATCACCTGAATCCTCGGAGTACCTTCTGGAATTCCAATCGATCCAAAAGTTGTTTCAACTCAAGGGTGGTGAATCTTTGGAGATGTTTGTGCAAGAAGATGGACAAGACATCGTCAGCAAGCCATACGATCGATCGACCCCGCAAACGGGTACGTTGGGCCGAGTTGGAGAAAACGGCCGCCTGCTCGCACGTGTTCATCGCCCTTTGCCGCGCCAGAACGGAGTCGTTTTCCCGATCTCAATTCAAGATCCAGATAGCCATTTTACGCCTCGTCCAGACTGTCTATGGATTGAGATTTCTCCCGTTCTTGAAGGTCCCATTAAGTCGCGTCAGTCCTACGTTTTTTACGATACGAATTATGAGAGCAAAACACCTGTTCCCATGGTTTCTTGGTTTGCATCCAATTGGCCCACATTGGCCCAAAAAGCGGATGTACAGGTTTGGGCCAAGTTTGGAGTCCCGCCGCCCCTGCAGACCATTTCGATATCGGAGATTCAAAAGAACGCTCAGCGATCTTTGTCCGGAGTCGCATTGAAAGGAGTCGATGGCGTTACATTGCAAATGAGTCTGAACGAAAATCGGCCTGGGATCGGCAAATTCGAGGTACAGGTATCGGAGATACATGACTCGACCTCATTGGGTGTTGGCTCAATCGGCATCTATTTCGAGTCGCAAGATTTGATCCAACCGAAGCGAGTGACCCATCGTTTCGAGTCCGAAAGTGGACTGGTGATTCATACTTTTGAATTTGATTCCACCGAGTTGAAGGCGTTGTTACAACCTGAAAACTCTCGCTTGGCGATCCGCTCACGTGCGTCCATCATCGAAGGAGCATGGCAGCTTCAAGGTCGTCCACCTATTCGTGTCGAAGTCCGTCAACAGCCGGAGACATTACCACTCATGATTCTACCGGCAGCGAATAGCCCGAAAAACTAAGCTTACTAACGAGGGTTCGTCCCCGAGCGAGGTCTGCCTTGTACGCTCTGAGTTGGTTTGCTCGATACGGATTTGGCTTTCACAACTGGTTGCGATGCGACCGACGACCCTTTATTGGATGTACCTAACCCGACGCTTCGCCCGTCTTGCGAAGGATAACGTATCATGGCATTCGGTTCCGGATCCGGAACCGGCATACTCCTTAGCTCCGGTGGAGCCGCTCGGCGAGGACGAACGGCGGGCGTCGGCTGAGTGCGACTTGAATCGTTTTCCGTTGCAACGGTGCGGCGCGATGGATTCGACCCTTTCGACTGAGTTTGCATCGACTGAGTTTGCATCGACTGAGTTTGCATCGACTGGGATTGCATCGGCTGGGTTGGTTCCAAATGGGTGTGCATGGAAACGTTTTCGCCGATCCCAGATGAGCAACTTGAACAAGTGCTTGCACCTAAGAATCCAGCATCGCCGCCGCACGATGAACAAGAATCGCAATTCGACGGTTGATAGCGATGATGGCTCCACAGGTTTCCCAGTCGCCGAAGGGCAGTTGGGCAGCTTCTGCACGTGTCGCCTGTGAACTCGCCATCGCATCCGCAAGGATCGCAAACCGGCGGTTCGTTGATCTGTTCGTCCCAATAGATTTCGCCACAACCAGAACTGCAATGCTTGCTGCGGATATGGTCGGCCACACGATGTCCGAT
>Ga0194045_1000163_pt1 | contig 21518 bp, 10 predicted proteins | sample JunL6211m_MetaG_FD_161686 | JGI IMG/M metagenome (GOLD analysis project Ga0194045, IMG submission 161686) | Anoxic zone freshwater microbial communities from boreal shield lake in IISD Experimental Lakes Area, Ontario, Canada - Jun2016-L626-11m | ecosystem: Environmental > Aquatic > Freshwater >...
GGCGATGAAGTTCTTGAGTTTCAAGTAGGCCAAGTTTCAAATACTCTTATTGCTAGCGCAATTAATTACAATAGTGCCAATCTTACGCTAGTGCAATATACCGTAACCACTAATGCAGACTCTGGCGAAGGTTCATTAAGGCAAGCGATTGAAGCTGCCAATGCAACCAGTGCCAACGATGAGATTGTTTTCGCATCCTCGCTGTTTACGAATGGCACCAGCACGATTACTCTACAATCTGCGCTTCCAACTATCGCAGCAACTTCAAGCGCAGGCGCCCTAACTATTACCGGGCTAGTTGCTTCTTCGTTGATCATCAGTGGTGATAATGGTGATACAAACCGTAATTTCAACATCTTCAAAATCGACTCTGGTGGCGATTTATCCATCTCAGGTGTGAATATTTCCGGGGCTAAAACTACCAGCTTTGGCGGTGCCTTTAATAACTCCGGCATCCTAAACATTGCCAATTCCACCCTTTCTAGCAATTCCGCAACATTTGGCGGTGCTATTGAAAACAATAGTGGCGCCATCCTCACCGTCACAAATTCCACCCTCTTCGGCAATTCCGCATCATTTGGCGGTAGCATCGACAATTATGGCGGCACGCTCACTGTTATTAATTCCACCCTCTCAAACAATACTGCTACATATTCGGGCGGCGGTGGCGGCATTTACAGCAGTAGTTCATCCACCATCACCAACACTATCATCGCCAATAGCACCGGGGGCGATTTTGCTGGCACTACACCAACGACGAGCACGAACAACTTTATTACTTCGGGCACTTTATTAGGCGCAACAACGGTAAGCAGTGAACAACTCAATCTAAGCCCTCTGCAAGTTAATGGCGGCCCTACATTAACCATGGCCCTTGGCACAGGCAGTGTGGCCATCGGTGCTGGCAATGCTTCTATAAGTAATGCCTCACCCATTTCTAGCAAAGATCAGCGGGGCGTTACCCGTTCTTCCACCGCCCCTAGCGTCGGTGCTTATGAAGGAATTGCACCTCCACCCACCGTTACATTAAACACAAATAATCTGGCAAGCAACGCCACCACCCTTACCATTACTGGTACAGGGTTTAGTACCATTGCAGCCAACAATACGGTTACTCTTAGCAGTGGTACCGGCACAGTCACAAGCGCAACTGCAACCCAGTTAACTATAACTTTTACTACACTGCCAAGCACCACTGGCAGTCTGACCGCAAGCATTACCTCCTTTGGTAATACCAGCGGCAGTCCAGTTCAAGTAGGCACCATTGTTGCTGCACCATCAGGAACTTCCTTTGCAACGGCAATTGCTCTTACTGCGGTAACGGGTGGATTTAGTGCTGATGGAATTATATCCATTGCTAGTGAAGAAGATTATTACACCTATACAGCAACAGCAACGGGTGTGGTTGAATTTACCATGAATGCCATTAACAACAGTGGCGTTGATTCCATCTTAACCATTTACGATTCTTCCTTTGTACAAATCGCGCGAAATGATGATAGCAATCAAACCGTGAACAGTTTTGTTTCTCTTAATGTTACTGCGGGTAGTGTTTACTTCCTTAAGGCAACTGCTTATGTATCTACTATCACCACGGGTGCCACCGGCGCCACCGGCGCGTACAGGGTTTCTGCGACACCCTTAGCCCCCGCCGGTGCGTCCTTCGGAACTGCCATTGCCCTTACTGCGGTAACGGGTGGATTTGGCGCTGATGGAAATATATCCGTTGCTGGTGAAGCAGATTATTACACCTTTATAGCACCTGCAACGGGAGTTGTTGAATTTGCTATGACCGCCATTAACAACAGTGGCGTTGATTCGATTCTAACCATTTACGATTCTTCCTTTGTACAAATTGCCCGAAATGATGATAGCAATGGAACCTTGAACAGTTTTATTTCTCTTAATGTTACTGCGGGTAGTGTTTACTTCCTTAAGGCAACTGCTTATGTATCTACTATCACCACGGGTGCCACCGGCATCACGGGTGCATACCGGGTTTCTGCGACAGTGATATCGGCCCCCATAAATGCACCAGTAGTCAATGGCGACTCCTTCGCAACTGCTATTCCACTTACCGCTTCTTCAAGCAATGTAGCGAATTATGATGGCGTTATAAATCCTGCGTATAATGCCGATTATTACACCTATACAGCATCAACAACAGGTGTGGTTAATTTCGCAATGAATGCCATTAACAACAGTGGCGTTGATTCCACCCTAACCATTTACAATTCTTCCTATGTACAAATCGCTCGAAATGATGATAGCAATGGAACCTTGAACAGTTTTATTTCTCTTAATGTTACTGCGGGTAGTGTTTACTACATTAAGGCAACTGCTTATGGATTAGGCACGGGAGCCTATCAGGTTTCTGCGACATTTATAGCAGCACCCACTAGTGGCCAACCCAGTGCCCCAGGCGACTCCTTCGCGAACGCCATTACACTTACTGCTCCACAAGGAAGTACGGTTCCGAGTGCAATTGGAGATATTAATCCTGCTTATAATGCTGATTATTACAAGTACATTGCAACTACGACGGGCGTGGTTAACTTTGCAATGGCTGCCATTAACAATAGTGGTGTTGATTCCTACTTGACCCTTTACAATTCCAACTTGGTAGAAATCGCACGAAATGATGATAGCAATGGAACCTTGAACAGTTTTATTTCTCTTAATGTTACTGCAAATACTATTTACTACCTTAAGGCAACTGCATACGGATTAGGCACGGGCGCATATCAGGTTTCTGCAACACCGGGAGCGCCCGCCGGTGCGGGAACCTCCTTCGCAACTGCTATTACTCTTACTGCGGGGAATCCAATTGCGGATGCTATTTCAACCGCTTTAGAAGCTGATTTTTATACTTACACAGCAGCAACTGCGGGTGTGGTTAATTTTGCCATGAATGCCATTAGCAACAGTGGCGTTGATTCCATCCTAACCATTTACGATTCTTCCTTTGTACAAATCGCGCGAAATGATGATAGCAATGGAACCTTAAACAGTTTTGTTTCTCTTAATGTTAATGCGAATGCTATTTACTACCTTAAGGCAACTGCTTTCGGATCAGGAACAGGCGCCTATCAGGTTTCGGCAACAGCGATAGCGACCCAAACGGTCACCAACGGAGGATCCCCAGGCGACTCCTTCACGAATGCCATTACAATTAGCGCTAGTGTAATCAATCCGATTGCGAGTTATGATGGTGAAATTAATCCTGCTTATAATGCTGATTATTACAAATACATTGCAACAACTACGGGTGTAATTAATTTCGCCATGGCTGCCATTAACAACAGTAGCGTTGATTCCATTCTGACTATTTACAATTCCAACGAGGTACAAATCGCGCGAAATGATGATAGCAATGGAACCTTGAACAGTTTTATTTCTCTGAATGTTACTGCAAATGCTATTTACTACCTTAAGGCAACCGCCTACGGATCAGGAACAGGTGCATATCGGGTTTCGGCTAGCAGCAATTCTGTATTTAATTCTATCCCTGCTGGGGCCACCTTTGGTACTGCCATCAACCTTGCTGCCGGAGAGCCAATTGAAGGTGTTATTTCAACTGGTTTAGAAGCAGACTATTACAAGTACATTGCAACTGCGACGGGCGGTGTCAATTTCGCAATGAATGCCATTAGCAACAGTGGCGTTGATACCTACCTGACCATTTACAATTCTAACTTTATAGAAATCGCACACGATGATGATAGCGGCTCTGGGTCAAATAGTTTGGTCAGCATCTCTGTTAATGCGAATGCTATTTACTACATCAAGGCGACTGCCTACGGATCCGGAACAGGTGCATACCGAATTTCGGCAAATAATTCGGATAATCAAAACACCTCACCCGGCGCCTCCTTCGCGACTGCAATCAACCTTACTAGGGCAGCGCCAATTACCGGTGCTATTTCAACTGCTTTAGAAGCAGACTATTACAAATACTTAGGGACAGCGACGGGCAGTGTCAATTTCGCAATGAATGCCATTAACAACAGTGGCGTTGATACCTACCTGACCATTTACAATTCTGAGTTTATAGAAATCGCGCACGATGATGATAGCGGCCCCGGGTTAAATAGTTTGGTCAGTATCTCTGTTAATGCGAATGCTATTTATTACATCAAGGCGACTGCTTACGGATCCGGAACGGGCGATTACCGGGTGGAAGCAACTGCTCAAACTAACGATGATGTGGGGGGCAGCCTCGATGCAACTGCAACACTACTTTCATTTACCGGTAATGTGGCCAGTCAAAGTAAAACCATTAGTTCAGCGATGGATGTCGATGTGTTCCGTTTGACTGCCGATGTGGAAGGGATATTCGAAATTGAGGTGAGCCCAACTAACGCTTCAGCCCTGGCTCCAGTTATAGAAGTTATTGGAAATGATGGTACAACCTTACTACAGTTTTCCAGTGCCAATGCAGGATTCTCAGCATTTGCGCTGCCTTTCCTTACCCTAGGGCAACAAGTTTATGTCCGTGTTTCAGGTGCGGGATCAACGGGCAATTACACGCTTCAAGTAACAAAACCTGCTGCAGTTGTTGATTTTTATGCGAACGCCTTTAACTCTGGTACTTCTCAGATACCCGTGGGAACCATTACACTTTCTCCAGGCGCCAATTCTGGCTCTTTGACAAACGCCAATATGGATATTGAGTCTGCCACTGATGATGATGTATTTAGCTTCACTACCAACCGAAGTGGGCCAATACAAGTTTCTGTTTCCAAGGCAGTTGGTAGCAATATCGATACCATCGTTTCTATTTTGGATGCCTCAGGGAATGTTTTTGAGTTCAACGATGATTCAAATGGCACTAGCAATAGCACCGTGGTTTTCCAGGCGAATAATAATACTCTTTATTACATCAGAGTTAGTGGATATGGTGGAACTATCGGCCGGTTTGATATTTCAGTGACAGACCTTACCCCTACAATTGCTGAAACTGATGGCGCTGGAACTGATCTCACTAATACCACAGCTCTTACTGTTGATGTGCCCAGAACCGGTAATATTTCAAGTGCTGGCGATCAAGATTTCTTCAGCATTACTGCCTCATCGACTGGCGTACTTACCATTTCATTAGCTGCAGGGGTTAGTAGTGGCCTCGACACTTATCTTTATCTTTATAATTCAGACAAAGTACTTATCCTAGAGGATGATGATAGTGGTTCCGGATTAAACAGTTTAATCTCAACCAATGTGCTAACTGGGCAAACTTATTACCTCCAAGCCTCGGGTTTCGGATCCAGTACGGGGGCTTACACAATTTCTGCTTCTATTTCAGCGGCAGATGATCATGCCAACCAAGCCGGTGAAAGTGCAACCAGAATGGTTGTTTCAAACAACGCCGTCAGTAATACGGCGGGGACCATCAATCCCTCAACAGATAATGATGTATTTTTATTTAAAGCAACCGCCGATGGTTCCATCACCATCAATGTTACTCCAACAAATAATAGCGCTCTTAACTCTTACCTTTTTGTTTATGACTCCACCGGGAACATTCTGCTTGATTACAATGATGGTAATTCCAGCACCGATAGAACAAGCCTAATTAGCATGCAGGTAGTCCGTGATGAGGTTTATTACTTCATGGTTTCAGGTGCTGAGGGTACCACTGGAGCTTATACCATTTCGGTAACTCCAGTTACAGACACCGTGGGCAACACCATCGCCCTTGCAACCAACCTTCCTATTTCCACCACCTCCACCGCTAACACCACGGTTGGCACCGTAAATGGTTCCATCGGAAGCACTGGCGATGTTGATTTTTACAAAGTCGCCATTGCTTCCGATGGCAGATATGCATTCAGGGCTTCCGCAAACCCCACATCGAATGGCCTAGATACCAGAATTGCCGTTTATTCTGAAGATGGCCAATTGATAGGCGAAAATGATGATATCAGTGCTTCTTCCTTGAATAGTTCCCTTTCATTAAACTTGACTGCTGGCGAAATTGTTTATGTAAGAGTTGCTGGCTTTGGTGAAAGCACAGGCGATTACATCTTTGATGTGGTTTATCTTAGTGCAGCAATTGCAGATGATTTTGGTAACACTATTGATGATGCCTACTCCTTCGTTCTTGATAATGCTCACTCCTACACAACTTCCAATGCTAGTATCCAATTTGTTGGCGATGCCGATGTCTTTCATGGTGTTGCAGATCTTACTGGCAATATAACTTTGGTGTTGACTCCATCTGCAAATTTGCAGGGAAATATCAGGGCTTTTGTTACTCGCAATGGAGAAAACATTCAGGTTGGAAGTGTAAATGGTAGTGCCTTGGGTGGGATGGTTAATCTTACTTTCCCAGTATCCGCATCCGAGAATTTTTACATTGAGATATCGGGAAATAATGGCACCACTGGCACCTATTCCGTTTCAGTAAATAATGTGATTGCCACCAATACCGTCCGCCCTACCGATGGTTCTGTTATCGACCGAATCGCAGAAGAATTAAGAGAAGAGTTTACCCGAATAATTGCAGCGGCTAGTGCCAACGCAGATATTAATGCAACAAGTCAGGTAATCATGACTCAGTTGCTAGCAGTAATTCAGCGACTTATTCCAGGGTTTACAGGTTTAGTTGGCTTCTTTGACCCTGTTGATCTCAACCTAACCGGTGGCGGTGGCACTATTGGTTCTCATGGCAGTAATTCCACGAATTCCAATCCTTCCGCTAGTCTTTCCAGCAGAGGCGCATTGGACCTTGTGGTTATCCCTGGGGCTGCTGCTGGGCAATATAATTTAAACATGGCCGGCGTCGGTAGCGGGACAGTTCATGCTGGTGTAGCCATGGTTGGTGCAAATGGGGTACCCATTTATCCAACAGTAGGGGGCCAAAGTGGCGGGGGTATTGCTGCTACTAATGTTCCTAAAACAGGTTTGAACTTGGTCCTTGATTTTGGAAGTAATAGCGGCGGCGGTAATGGCAATGGTGGTGGTGGAAACGTTGGTAATGGCGGTGGTGGTGATACAGCTCAATCTGGTCCCGTTGCAGGTTCTACTACGGCATCAGCATCAGCGTCAGCTTCAGCGTCTTCTTCTTCTACTGCATCCGCTGCAACCGGGTTAACCAGCTTGGCCGCTTTAGCGAATGCAATCACCCAATCCGCCACCGCGTCGGGTGCAGACTCAGCGACCTCTGCCGCCAATCTTTCCAACATTGCTTCTATTGCTTTAGGCCTTGGTAGTACAGCAGCCACTTTAGATGAAAAGCAACTTGCCAAGGATTTGGGCGGCGATGCCCCGGCTGGCGATCTTGATCTTAGTGGTTCAGATAATTTAAAAACAAGTGGATCGTTTGTTTTGGTTACTTTTGCAGAAGCGTACAAAGGTTTCAATCAGGCGGTATTCAGCACTTTGGATGCAGAGAATCAAGTGGTATCTGAAATTGCTAATATCTTTGATAAAGTTTTGCCAGCTTTGGTTCCTTCCGAATTTGAAAACGCTGTTGAAAACCTTCTCGTACAAACCAAAAAATCTTTACTTGAAGATGGCAAAGCCACCCTTTTAAAGACAGGCGATATTCTGGCAGACATTATAATGTCGAAGCTGGTTAAAAATTTGCCTGCTGCCCAACCCGCTAAAAACAAAGTGAATGCTAAAGTTCCTTCCTTTGAGTTTGTGATTGCAAATTTAGTTCAGCAAAACAAAAACGAGAACGCTGCTGAAGAAAATTGCTTCGGTGAACATACTGCAATCACTGATAAAATCCCCCAATGTTTTGAAGAAATCTTCAACTCTGTGAATCGAAACACCCTCGATGATACTTTATCGGGGCCTTCAATTCTCCGCATTGACCAGCAAAACAAAACGGCTGAAGCCTTAGGCGTTATTGCAGGTATCCTTCTTGCCCCGGGTGTTCTTAGCAGCACCAATGGCACTCAGGCGCCCGCTTTTGAAAAGCCAAAGCCCAGAAAACAGAAATCCTGATTTCTGGATTACACAAGACTCCACCTTGTTTGAATGATAAGATATTTCTTTGTTCTTCAGTGTGACCTTGTGGAGTTATTTCATGCTTCTTCAATCAATCACTTTGATTGTCTGCCTCGGCTCGGTTCCCTTTCAGTCGCCTCCCATTTTAAAAGATGGCGACATGGTCGCCCTTGTGGGCGGAACACTCATTGAGCGCGAACAAATTTCGGGCTACTGGGAGACCGAACTCACCCGCAGGATTACCGGCCAGAAAGTTCGATTCCGCAATCTGGGCTGGAGTGGCGACACCGTTTACGGCCATGCCCGTGCGGGTTTTGGTTCCACCGCAGATGGCTATAAAAGGCTTATCGAACATATCAATGTAGTAAAACCTACCGTCACCCTGTTTGCCTATGGCGCCAACGAATCTTTTGAAGGCGAAGCAGGTGCAGCCGCTTTTCAAAAAGGGTATGACAAACTTTTAAAGGATTTGTTGAACACTAAGTCGAAGTCTATACTTCTGGCGCCACTCTGGCACGAAAACATGGGCGCTCCCCTACCAGATGCCGCTCCGCATAATCTAAATATCCTTGCATACAGCAAGATGATTGATGAAATTGCCAAGGCGAATCAAGCCAACTTTTATGATTTGTTTCAGAGTAAAACTTCATGTGAAGCAATGCTTGGGCAATCAGCAAAACTTACGAGCAATGGTATTCACCCCACCGAACTTGGGTATTATCTTTTATCCAATGATATTGCCAGAGCCTTTGGCGTGAACGAAGAACTTTGGCAAGTTGCAATTGATCATGCTGGTGGTGCTATAAATACTAAAGGGTGCACCGTGGAGAGTGCGGGAAAGATGAGTTGGAAAGTAACGGATAAAATGTTGCCCAGGCCAATTGTTTCTGGCTTTGCTTCCCTCAATCCTTCCCCTAGAACCATCGCAATCAAAAATCTTCCCAAGGGAACCTATAGGCTCTTGGTTGATGGCAAGGAAGTGATGATGAAGAGTTCCGAAGATTGGGCCAAGGGAGTTATGATTTCAAGTGGGCCGGATTTTGACCAAGTTGAAATGATGCGGAAGCTGATTCTGGAAAAGAACAGGCAGTATTTTCATCGATGGCGTCCACAAAACGAAACCTATCTCCTGGGTTTTAGAAAACATGAACAAGGGCAGAATGCTAGGGAACTACCCCAGTTCGACCCGATTGTTGCTGCAAAAGAAGAAGAAATTTACAAACTTAATAAATCCGTAACACGGACCTACTCGCTGATGGAGTCCAAGTAATGAAACGCAATTTAAGCACACTCGCAATTACTCTTTTCCTGATTCAAGGCGTTTGCTTTGCGCAAAAGAATGCACCTCTTACGGTTGATATCGACCCAGAAAATGAGCGTAAATCGTTCATTCTTCCAGAAGGGTTTGAAGTTAATTTGTTTGCGGGCGATCCCCAACTCGCAAAACCCATTCAAATCTGCTTTGATACCAAGGGCAGGCTTTGGGCCGCTTGTAGTTCTACCTATCCCCAAGTGCTCCCCGGGCAACCCAACCAAGATAAAATTCTGGTTATGGAAGATACCGATGGCGATGGCGTTGCTGACAAAACCACCGTCTTTGCAGATGGGCTTCTTATCCCCACCGGCTTGGCCCCTGGCGATGGCGGCGTTTATGTAATTGATAGTACCGACCTTGTTCACCTCAGTGATACCGATGGCGATGGCAAGGCTGATACCAGGAAAGTAATCCTTTCTGGTTTTGGTACCGAAGATACCCACCACATGGTGCATACGCTCCGTTGGGGCATGGATGGTTTGCTTTATTTCAATCAATCGATTTACATTCATAGCCATTTGGAAACTCCATACGGGCCCAAGCGTTTGGGTGGCGGAGGCATCTGGCAGCTTCGTCCGAAAAATCTTGAACTCGAAATCACCATGCGTGGTTTAGTCAATAGCTGGGGCCATCATTTTGATCAATGGGGCCAGTCTTTTGCAACTGATGGTGCGGGTGGCGAAGGTATTAATTATGTTATCCCCCGTGCATACTACGCAACCGCTGTTGGTGCCAAGCGTGTGGTTCAAGGTTTGAACCCTGGTAGCCCCAAGCATTGCGGTCTCGAAATCCTTTCGGGCAGGCATCTCCCAGAAGATTGGCAGCAATCCTTTATCACCAACGATTTCCGCGGCCACCGAGTCTGCAGATTCACCCTCGAACCCGATGGTGCTGGTTATATCTCTAAGCAGCAGCCTGAATTAATCAAAACCAATCACCCTGCATTTAGGCCGATTGATGTGCGCCAAGGCCCTGATGGAGCCATCTATATTGCTGATTGGTTCAACCCTATTATTCAGCATGGCGAAGTGGATTTTCGCGACCCTAGGCGAGACAAAACTCATGGCAGAATCTGGCGCGTCACTGCAAAGAACAGGCCTTTAGTTCCTCGACCAAAGCTTGAAGCAGATACAAATGCTGCTTTGCTTAACCATATGAAAGACCCAGAAATGTGGACCAGACATATGGCCCGCAGAGTTCTGGTCGAACGAAAACTTGAATCTGTAACACCTGATCTTAAAACTTGGACAAATTCTATCCCAGCCGATGATGAGGTTTTAAATCTCGAGGCGCTATGGACTTGGCAAGCCTTGGACCTACCTAACGAAAAACTATTAGGCATGGCGTTGGCTGCAAAAAACCCGAATGTTCGTGCTGCCGGAATTCGAGTTGCAGAAATGTGGCGCAACAAAATGCCAGGTACTTTCGATCTCGTTAAAGCCAAAGTGAACGATTCACATCCGCAAGTCAGGCTCGAAGCTGTGCGGGCGTTAGGGCTTTACCCCAAGGCTGAAGCTGCAGAAGCTTCTCTTGCAGTGCTTGATTCACCCATGGATAAATTCATTGAATATAGCTTGTGGCTTACCCTGCAGGAATTGCAGGATAGCTGGCTGCCTGCTTTCAGCAAAGGCGAGTTAACCTTCGGCGGTAAATCCGATCGCATGGTCTATGCTCTCAAAGCTGCTGGTACTGCAGATGTTGCCAAGAAACTGGGCGAACTTGTTGTTGAAGGCAAGCTTCCACCCTCCGCAACGGAAGGCGCATACCTTCATCTTGCTTCCGTGGGTGGTCCTGTGGAATTAGGGATTGTTGCAACCAAGGCCCTAGGCATGGCGGATGCTCAGGCCGGTAATGCAATCTTATCTGCACTTATCGAATCCACAAAAACCCGTGCCATTAAAGCTCAAATCGATCCCAAAGTTCTTATGGCTTCCCTGGAAAGTAAAAACGATCCAAGGCAAGCATCTGCAATCCGACTCTTGGGCTTGTGGAAAATTATTTCAGCGCAATCTGCCTTGGAAGGTATTGCCAAGGATGATGCCAAAGATTTGAGCATCCGTAAAGCTGCGTTTGAAAGCATTGCAGACCTTGGTAGTAAATCCTCCATCGCATTGCTTAAGGGGATGATTGCAGCATCAAGTGATAATCCCTTGCCAATCAAGCGCTGGGCCTTGGTATCACTTGCATCGTTAGATGTAAACTCTGCAGCAGAATTATCTGTAAAAATTCTTGAACTGCCTCAAAGCAGTGCAGAAATTGCAGAAGTGTTTGATGCTTTTTTGAGCAAAAAAGAAGGCTTGGCTCCAATTCTTAAGGTGCTTGCGAATTCTACAATCTCTGCTGATGCAGCAAAGGTGGGCATTCGTCAGGCAAAAGGTTCGGGTAGGGATGTAACTGAGCTGGTTAAGAACCTTGAAAAAGCCGGAAAGATAGGCGCTGTTTCAAGAGAAATCAGCAAGGAAAAACTTGCTGAGATGACCAAAGCTGTTCTCGCGCAGGGCGATCCTGCACGGGGCGAACTTGTATTTCGAAGGAAAGAACTTGTCTGCATGAAGTGCCATGCGATTTCAGGTTCGGGCGGGTTGGTTGGCCCGGATATGACTAGCATTGGCGCCAGTGCTCAAATCGATTACCTGATCGAATCCATGATCAATCCTAACAAAGCCATCAAGGAAAATTATCATTCCATTGTGGTCACCACCGATGATGGCAAAGTTTTCAATGGCATCAAGGTTAGGCAAGATAATAATGAATTGGTTTTGCGCGATGCGGAAGACCGACTCATTAACATCTCGCTAAAGAAAATCGAAGAACAGAAAAACGGTAAATCCCTGATGCCCGAAGGCATGGTAGATTCTTTGACCCAAGGCGAACTTATTGACCTCGTACGGTTTCTTTCCGAGTTGGGGAAAGTCGGGCCCTATGGTCCGGGCAAGGCTTCTATTGTACGAAGATACGAAGCGATGGAACCCGATGCAAATGCCTACACTGTGCTAGGACGCAAGGGGCAGGATGCCTTTGCAAATCCCGCAGAGAATTTGAAATGGTCGAATGCTTATGCAATGGTGGTTGGCACCTTACCCCTGCGCGATCTGCCCTTGTTGCAACAAAAGCGAAATCTTGAAAATATCACGCATTCAATGGCATTTGTTCGCTTTGGATTCGAAACAAGCAGCATGGGAAGCGTAAACATCATGCTGGATAAAGCTACTGGGATGTCGGCCTGGGTGGATGGAAAACCAATTGCAATTTCGCCAACGGGTTTGATTAACCTCAAGGTCACTCCTGGAGTGCATACTGTGGTTCTTAAACTAGATGGAAAAGTTGCAGGAGTGAAAGTTGAAGTCGAAGATGATAAAGAAAGCCCTGCAAAGGTTAAAATTGTGCAGGGCAAGTAAGCCATTATTACATCGCAACTAGATCCCAATTGATGCTGGGTGCGGGAAACTTTGGGTGCTTGTGCACTAGCACAGGCAGATTCTCATCCTTGAAGTATTGCCCCACCCGTTCTTCAATTTGCTGGAATCTATCTTCGTAAGCCTGGTGCGATAGGTTCGATACATCACCCGAAATCCAGCGATTTCTTAGCTGTGCAATCTCACATAGCAGAGATGCATAAATCTTCTGGTTCAAACGGTGATAGCAACGCGGATGATTCCCGTGTTCAGTGCTCCAAAAGCTTTCTGCATACGCATCAGGATTGCCTACTTCAATCCAATGAAATTGAGCATCCACAAAAAGGTTGCAGGCATTTGGGTTTTTCTTGCGCTTGAGAGGCGCCTTTTTTATCGCAGGAAGACTCTGTATATCTTCCGAAACTGAAATGTTGATAGCTAGCATGACCAATCCTTCCTGAATTCAGGTGGCTGGCGCATCCTTGCGCACGATATCAATTTCTATATTTATCTTACGCAGCGAACTACCTATTTGTTCGTAAGAATTCATGAATTATTCGTGTAATTATCATTAATCAAATAAAAAAGCACTCTCACACAACTATTGCGGGAGAGTGCTTTTGCTGAATATTAGCCGAAATCTATTACTTTACTTCGATCGCGTAAAGAGTTTCAAACCCTCGGATATAAATTTTACCATTCGATATCGCAGGTGATGAAGTGATTTGGTCAGGAAGCTTATTGGTTGCTATAATTTCAAACTTCGGCCCCGCCTTCACTACGGTTACCGTGCCATCTCTCGCTGCTAGATAGATTTTACCATCAGCTAAAACAGGGGAAGCTCTATGGCGGGCGTTATGAGTTCGCTCGTTGTAAAGTTCTTTACCAGTCTTGGCTTCCATGCAGATTAGGAATCCGTTTTCCCTGCAGAGGTAAACCAATCCTTCATGAACCAATGGCGAAGGTACATCAGGGGTGCTGGTAGGCCTGCGCCATACTTCGCTGCTATTGCCCATGGTGATCAACCCAGAAGCCCCTGGTTTCAAGCCAACCACTGGGCCATTCTTGGCGCTTGGTATCACAATAAGATCGCTGACTGCGACGGGTGAAGCAACGAATCTTAGGGTTTTATTGTACTTTTCTTTGGGGTTTAAGCCGCCTACCCTCCAGAGTTCTTTGCCATCTGTAAGCGAATGGCCGGTTGCGTAATCGTTGCCATGCACGATCAATTGGGTTTCCTTACCATTAGTCCAGATGGTGGGTGATGCGTAGGAATGCTTGCATTCTTCAACGCCATCGCTAGGTCGATCGATTTTCCAGACTTCTTTACCAGTGTTTTTATCAATGCAAATCACCTTGGCTCCGCCATCATGAATCAAGGTTTGGTAAAGTTTGCCTTCATGCAAAACGGGGGTAGAGTGGATTCCGAATTGGATTTTGAATGCGCCATACTCCTTCTGCATATCCATCTTCCAGACTTCTTTGCCTGAAAAATCATAGCAGCCAAGAATACCAGCACCGACAAAAGCCCAGACATTTTTGCCATCGGTGGAGCAGGATGCGGAAGCGCCATTGCCTTCATCCACCCTTACCTTGGAGCTACCTTTTGCCAATACATTTTTCCAAAGCTGTTTGCCTTCGGTGCTAATGCAAAGCAGTACCTGGTCTTCGCCATCCACACTGGTAAGAAACATCTTGTCGTTCCAGATCACGGGTGTAGAGCTGCCCATTCCAGGCATGGGTAATTTCCAGGCGATATTCTGCTTGTCGCTCCAAGTTGAAGGGAGTTTGGTTTCTTTGGAGATTCCATCAAAGGATTGGCCGCGCCAGTTCGGCCAGTTCTCTGCATTAGCAATCGAGGCGGAAACAATCAGGGAAACGCCTAATGCCCCAATTCGAATGGACTGTGATAACTTTTTGGAAATCCCTAACATTTGCAATTCTCCTAGATTTTGAAAAACAAGGCAGGTTTCAATACGCAGATATCCCATCATAATAACATTCTTTGGGTATCAAAGAAGACAAATATTGTTGCAGAACAAATAGAAGTTGGCTCCCTTAGTTCATAAACGAAATACAATCCTGAAACTGCAAGGAGTACAGGCAAAACTTCTCAATTATTGCGAGAAAAATCTGTAAACCCGACCGGAGATGATATAATTTGAAATAGTTGAGATATGATAGTGCTGCATGGTGATTTGCCTGCCTTTGGTTTGAAAGCAACCATATTTTTTCTCTTGGTTCGTTTTAGGGTGTGAAACATGATTGCAGTTCTTGCAAGTTTTTTTCTCTTGGCAATTCCCGGGCAGTCTACGTATCCAGTTAAAATTGCAAGTCCCCTCGACACTTTCTTTCAAAAGGAAGTTTGGACCAAGGTAGGGGAACGGACTTGCCTGCAGTGCCACAAACCCGGGGGCGAAGCCGAGGATAGCAAGTTTTTGCTAAGAGATCTGAAACGCAGCCAAGACCAGGCCGGGGATCTGAAGCACAATCGCGAGGCTTTTACCCGCATGGCCAAGATGGAGGTGGAAGTGCACCAATCACGGCTGTTGCTAAAAGTAGTTGGGAAACTCAATCACGGAGGCAAAGAACAACTCAAACCAGATTCCGTTGAATACCGTGTCCTCTCCGATTTTGTGGCCCGGTTGAATACCCCTAACACGAAACCTGACTTTGTTATAGACAAGAACCTACCCCCTTTTTTTCATTCAGTCAAAATGCTGGATGATCGGCAATTGGTGAGGCGTATCACGCTTTCACTTGCAGGCCGCCTTCCAAGTGATTCGGAGTTAGACACCATCGCCCGCCAGGGACTCAAGGCGTTGCCCACAATCATGGACACCGTTTTGAAGGAGGAGGCTTTTTACAACCGCCTGCGCGAGGGCTTCAATGATATCTTTCTCACCGTCGGTTATGATGATGTCCCGGAAAACGCCCTTTCCTATGAGCACTTCAGTACCACCCGGGGCTGGACCCAGAAATTTGACCTAAGCCACATCAAGGATGAGAAAGACCGGCGTCAGGCAGGCTATAAACTTGCAAATGATTACCGCAAGGCAATGCTTGGCGAGCCGATGAAACTCATTGAACACATTGTTCGCAATGATAAGCCCTTTACGGAAATCGTTACCGCAGATTATATCATGGTCACCCCTTTTACTTCCCGGGGTTACGGAATTTACGAGGAACTAAAGCCGAAATTCAAAGACCCAGAAGACCCGTTTGAATACATCCCAGTGAAGCTCAAGGCTCTTGTAGGTCGCAACCGAGTTGAGGATCAAGAATCTGCAACGGGTTTTTATCCTCATGCCGGCCTACTGGGGAATTTTCAATATCTGAAGCGTTATCCAACTACCGAGACCAATCGCAATCGCCAGCGCGCTCGGGTTTATTATCAGCATTTTCTGGGTATAGATGTGCTGGAACTTGCTGCCCGAGTTTCGGATGCCGCCGCTGCCTCTGCAAAATATCAGATCCCCACCATGCAGGCCTCAGAGTGTGTCGTATGCCACAAAACCCTAGATCCGGTGGCAGGTCTGTTTCAGGACTACTGGAAATTCGAAGGGGTTTACGGGCGGCGCAAGGAAGGCTGGTTTAAGGACATGTTTGGCGCAGGTTTCGAGGGAGAGGACTTGCCCGCCGGGGAACGCTGGCGCTCTCTGCAATGGCTTGGAGAACGCACCGCCAAAGACCCGCGCTTTGCCGTTGCCATGGTCGAGCACGCCTGGTATATCCTGACGGGTCGTAAGGTTCTGCTACCGCCTAAAGAACTTGCCGACCCGCTTTATAGCGCCAAGTATCGAGCCTATTATGAGCAGCGCAAGCAGACAGAGGCCATTGCAGAGCGCTTTGCCAAATCAGATTTTAATTTCAAAAGCGTGTTAAAAGAATGGGCTGTGTCTGACTTTTATCGTGCGGATGGCCTAGCCACAGTGGCAGCCGATCCGAAACGACTTGCCGAACTAGACGACCTGGGGTTGGTGCGCATGCTCGCCCCCGAACAAGTTGAGCGCAAGGTTGCCGCTGTATTTGGCAAACCCTGGGGCCGTTTGACGGAACAGATGGCCATGCTCTACGGTGGCATTGACTCTAAAGAAGTTACGGAGAGGGCCACCGATCCGAGTGGCGCCATGGGTGCGATTCAACGGATTCTTGCCAATGATGTTGCCTGCAGGGAGACTGCTCTGGATTTTAGTCGCAAGCCTGCCGACCGTCTACTTTTCCCCGGGATCGATACGGATGTGGTGCCAGGCAGTTCACCCGAGGCGGATGCGAAAATCAGGCGTGCGATTGTGCATTTGCACCAGCGGGTACTGGGGCGTTTTGATAAGGTTGATTCGCCTGAGGTCACCCGAAGTTTCCAACTATTCGCAAGTATTGTCAGTGATGCTGCTGAGCGCAAGAACTTCGAAAAACAGGAGATTTACTCCTGCCGCCAAAACCTCATCGAACCAGTTCCTGATCCCAAATATACGGTGCGTGCGTGGCGTAGCGTGATTACCTACCTGTTGCGCCAGTCTGAGTTTCTTTATGAATAAGCGAGACCAATTATGAGAAGAGATTTCCTGAAACTGTGTGGATTGGCGGGTATTGGTATTGCCTGCCCTGGTGGACTTTCTTCCGGACTGCACGCGGCGGGCAAGGACGACTCCCCCTACGAGGGACCATATTACATCGTGATCAATGCCTCGGGCGGTTGGGACACCACCTATCTGATGGACCCCAAAGGCATTGGCGGCATCAATCGGCTTTATAAAGAGGGCGACATTCTCACCAAGGGCGCCCACAAGTTTGCCCCGACAGAAAAACATAAGAACGGCGGCATGGGCAACGAGGAGTTCTACGCCGAATTTGCCAACGAACTTCTCGTGCTTAATGGCCTCGATTATTCGGTGAACAATCATTCGCCTGGGGCCCGGTATATGGCTACGGGCAAACTCGATAGCATGGCCTACCCTACTTTTGCAGCTTTAGTGGCCGCATGCAAAGGGCCCACTTGCCCGCTTTCTTTCCTTACCTTTGGCAACTATTCCGCCACGGGAAACATCGTGGCAATGTCCCGCGTTCCTTATCTGCCATCTCTCCAGCGTATCGCCAATGCGGATGCAATTGAAGGCAATCCCAAATCCCCTTATCACGAAGACTTTGCCCTTGCCCGTATCGAGCAGGCGCTCCGTGAACAGAGGGAATCCCGCACAGCAATGCCTCTTCTTCCAAGGCAGGAGCGCGCTGAGAGCATGCTTTATGCCGCTCAGGTAAATGCCAAATCGATGCAGCGCATCACCCCGCACATTCCCAAAAACATTCCCAAGGAGCGTATCGCCCAACAGGCTGAGATTGCCCTTGCATCCTTCAAGGCTGGAGTCTGCGTCTCTGCGAATCTTTCCATTGGCCAGTTCGATAGCCATGCGAACAATGATACCGACCAGATGAAACTCCTTCCCGAGTTCCTTGCAGGCATTGCTTATATTCTGCGCCGTGCAGGAGAACTAAAGATTCGAGAAAAGCTTGTGGTGGTGGTGCAGAGTGAAATGGGGCGCACCCCTGATTACAACAAAGGAAATGGCAAAGACCACTGGTCCATAGGTTCCATCATGTTCATCGGGCCTGGTATCAAGGGCAACCGTGTACTAGGCGCGACGGACGAAAAACAATTTGCAGTTCCCATGAACCCCAAGACTCTTGCGCTTGATAAAGAGAAGGGCAGCCGAGTGCGCCCCGAGCACATTCATGAGGCCCTGCGTCAATTTGCCGGGATCGCCAACCATCCTCATGCCAAAAAATTCCCTTTGGGCCTGACCGAAAAGGAACAGCTTCAAGGGCTCTGGGGCTAAGCCCGGCTTGCTTGAAAACACATCCGGGCATCGCTCCTATCAATGGGTGGGGCGGGCAATTAGGATCGGTAATCATTTCCTATATGCAGATACGAATTCATCTAAAGAAAAGATGACCTGAATACTAATGATTTTCGGTCATTTCCCGAAGTGGTTTGGGCATTTTTTCCTCATTGCATACACGATTAAACTGATCAAGATTCCAACTTCGAATTCAAAAAACCGCAAGTAAAACGCTCTTTTCAGCCATAACAGAAACCATTTTGAAAGCTTAAATAAACAAGTAAGTTGTTTTATATTAATGACTTATGCGTATTTAGTTCGCCAAAAAAATAAAAGTCACCTTGATTATAATTTTAGTGAACTTATATTGACAAAAGGCCGATACATCATTAAGTTGATAATCATAATGTTTTAGGAGTGTAAGTAATGAATCGTACAAGTTTAGGTTTCTTGTTTTCTTTCGGCTTTACTCTTTTGCTTTCCGGGTGCCAAGGAACTGAATCTTCGCCCGCACTTCCCTATGAGGGGGAGGTCAAAATCAATGGCAAGCCGATCTCTGGAGCTATGGTGGTTTTTCATGCAAAAAAAACAGGTGACCAAGTGGTTTCGCCTTCAGGCACCACCGATGCGACTGGGAAATTTCGGTTGACCAGTAATAAAGAATTTGATGGTGCACCTGCCGGAGATTATGCGGTGACCATTACTTGGTTCAAACCAATTACCACTGCTGCCAAAGCAAGAGAAGGGGATGAGTCGGTCCGAAATTTTCTTCCTGCCTATCTTGCAAATCCAGAAACTTCCGGGCTTGTAGCCTCGGTTCAAAAAGATCTTTCGCAAACCAAATCTTTTGATCTTCGATTTCAGCGCTAGGTTTTACTTTTTAAAAGGAGTCTTTTCATGGTTAGTCGATTGTTCAATGCAAGGAAGGCATTCACTCTTATCGAACTCTTGGTAGTGATTGCTATCATTGCAATTTTAATCGGGCTTTTATTACCCGCAGTGCAAAAAGTTCGAGAGGCTGCTGCAAAAACCCAATGTGTTAATAATTTGAAACAACTGGGTATCTCAATTCATGGTTACGCTACTGCCAATGATAGTAAAGTTCCCACCAGCACTAGGCCTGGCGGGAATACTACTTCCCCAAGAATTAGCTGGGCAGTTGAACTCTTGCCTTATCTTGAACAAGGAAACTTGGTCAAAACATATGACTTGACTACCACTTGGAGTTCCGCAGCTAACCTGCCTATTACCAAGGCGCCGATCAAAATTCTTCAATGTCCTGCAACTCCTGATTCATCAAGGCTTGATGGTGATCCCCAAACCAATGTTTGGAATATTGTTGGAATTTCTGATTATGGCGCAATAACAGGGGTTAGTGCCATCGCTTCGAATGTAAACACCACGGGGATATCGATACCCGGGATCATGGAAAAGAACAAAACGGTCAGGCTACTTGATGTAAAAGATGGTCTATCCAACACCATTGCAATTGCAGAATCTGCAGGTAGACCCAGACTTATTCAGAAAGGTGTTACTGTTGGTGCTGTTCCAACTCAAAAAGTAAATGGTGGCGGTTGGTGCAGGCCTGCTTCAGATATTGATTTAATCACTTCAAATGCTGCAGGTACCACTCGTGTTGGAACTTGTGCGGTCAACTGCACAAACGGCTTTGATTACCCGACCTACAACATGGCCCCTTATGGTACCGAAGGCACTAGCCAACCCTTTTCTTTTCATACGGGAGTTAACAATACTTTGATGGGTGATGGTTCAGTTCGGTCGATAAATGCATCGGTTGCAGTAGCCACCTATGCTGCCCTGTGCACCCGTAATAATGGTGAAACCATCCCTGGTGATTATTAATCCTTGGCAAACCAAAAAATTGGTTTTCCCTTGCAGGCATACTTTGGTGTGCCTGCTTTTTTTATTAGGTTGGTTCTTGCAATCGGGTTTTTCCTTGCTTGCGTTTATCTAAGAACGCACAATCTAGACTAACGAAGTATCCCACCAAAACATACAAGAGTAAAAAACATGTCAACTCAAATTCAAAACCCAAGTCTTTACGAAAGGCTCGGAGGTGTTTTCGCAATCGCAACGGTGGTGGATGATTTCATCGATCGCATCATGCATGATGCTCGGTTGAATGCTAACGCCGCAGTGCAGGAAGCGCATCATCGGGTTCCCCCTGCGGGCTTTAAATATTTGGTAACAGAGCAGGTTTGTATGGTAACGGGTGGGCCGCAAAAATACTCGGGCCGTTCGATGATGGATTCTCACCGCCATCTAAACATCACCCCCAAGGAGTGGGCTGCATTTATGGATGACTTTCAGCAGACCTTGGATAAGTTCAAGGTTCCCGCGCAAGAGCAGGATGAACTGAAAGCGATAGTGAACAGCACCTATGGTGATATTGTGTTTGGCAAGGATTAATTCCTACAGGAAAAACCATCAAGCTAGTATTGTTTGTTTGGGTTAGAAACCAATGGAAAGGCATCTGGGTTCCGGATCGATTCTAAAGAAAGATCGATATCCAAATCCGGCCAGTACAAATGGTCTTGTGTCGGCCATTGTAAATTGCAAATTTGTTTGACTGTAGCATTTAGAAACCATGGGAATTTCTGAAAAGGAACAAATAACTCTTCTGTTGCAATTAACAGCCAGAAGCCATTGATTGAAATATTAAGAATTTCCGGTGCCGAAGTGTCGATGCCATGATTTGAGTATGTCGTCATAATGTTCCTCGATTATTTTTTTTGCTTCTGAAATTTGTTGGTTTGTAATGCCAAAGTTCACTGATTTTGATGCATCGTACAGGTTGATAAAGGCACTGTACATATCCTCTTGGTAATTATCTGAAATCTAAGCAGGATTCAGCGCCATGTCCAAAAGCGATTGCACCTATTTTCCTTTATTGGCTCGTTGGCAACATCCAAAGTTAAAAGAGAAGCCCGACTTTCTTTGGCGACCGTATGCTGTAGCCAAACTTCATCGGAACCACTCCCACAGGGGCGATGC
>Ga0194045_1000164_pt1 | contig 21359 bp, 24 predicted proteins | sample JunL6211m_MetaG_FD_161686 | JGI IMG/M metagenome (GOLD analysis project Ga0194045, IMG submission 161686) | Anoxic zone freshwater microbial communities from boreal shield lake in IISD Experimental Lakes Area, Ontario, Canada - Jun2016-L626-11m | ecosystem: Environmental > Aquatic > Freshwater >...
ACTCTCAACCGTTGCTGCTTCAGTACGAATTTCAATACGACGTACAATTGACGAACGCATAGAACGCACTTCCACCCCATCGGCCAAGTCGACCCACACCACGTCGCCTGCTTGATCTTCTTTATCAAAGTCGGTTACAAAGCCAATGAGACCAGACGAGAGTTGAACCTGATCGCCTATTTGCACAGCTCGCACCAATTCTTGGGATTCTTTTGCCCGTCGACGTTGTGGACGAATGAGCAAGAAGTACATTGCCACGAAAATGAGACCAAAGAAAAAGAGCTGGAAAATGGCAGAGCCACCAGATGATTTGGCGGCGGCAAGAAGACCTATAGGGGAAAGAGACATGGCGACAAGCGTAGCCACTACGAGCCCCAGACCCCCATCACGCGCTGCCTCATCTCCTGAAATGTGCCATTTCTGATGGACTCACGCATTTCGGCCATGAGGGCAAAAGTCCATGCAATGTTGTGATACGACACCAATCGAGAGGCGGTTGGCTCAGAAGTTTGGAATAAGTGGCGAATATAGGCCCGAGAATGACGCCGACACACCATGCAAGCACAACTGGCATCGAGCGGGAGATCCTGCAAGGCGAATTGGGCGTTCTTCATATTCAACTTGCCTGTACTCGTCAATGCGGTCCCATGACGTCCGAGACGCGTCTGCAATACACAGTCGAATTGATCGACACCTAAGTTGACAGCCTCAATGAGCGACGCAGGGTCCCCCACGCCCATCAAATATCTCGGCCGGTTTGTGGGCAGATTCTGCAGCGCAGCGGCCAAGGCTGGCAACATTTCCTCGCGCGATTCCCCCACAGAGAGACCACCAATTCCATAACCATCAAATTCCAAGGCGGCGGTTGATGTTGCACTTCTCGCGCGCAGTTCCGGATTAATTCCACCCTGCACGATGCCGAACAAGGCTTGGTCTTCGCGCGTGTGGTGCTCTCGTGCACGCTCGGCCCACATCGATGTGCGTTTCAATGCCAACTCCACAACATGTGATTCAGAAGGCAACGGTGGACACACGTCGAGAACCATCTGAATAGTAGCGCCGAGTTTTTGCTGCACTTCTACCGCAGTTTCTGGCGTGTACCGATGCAGCGACCCGTCGTACGTGGACTTAAAGGTCACTCCGTCGTCATCAACTTTTGGCTCTAATGAAAAAACCTGGAAGCCTCCCGAGTCGGTGAGTGTGAGTCCACCCCACCCTGCGAACTTTCCGAGACCGCCCAAAGCCTCCACCGTGTCGGCTCCGGGGCGCAGCATCAAGTGATACGTGTTACCCAGAACAATTTGCGCACCAAGATCTTCATAGTCGACTGCGCTGAGGTATCTCACTGCACCACGTGTACCCACTGGCATAAAACATGGCGTGGAATAATTTCCATGAGCGGTTGTTGCGAGACCCGCACGGGCCGTGCCATCGGTGGCTTGCACTTCAAATGAAACTGGATGCACTAGAGGTCACTTTCGGTTGTTGAATTGCAAGATCTGGCGAGGAGCATGGCATCTCCGAAAGATAAGAAACGATAATTCTCGCGTTGTGCCTCAGCATAGAGATCGCGCCATTTTTCTCCAATAAATGCTTGCACCATGAGCAGCAGAGTTGTTCGCGGCATATGAAAGTTCGTCATCATCAGGTCAACCAATTTCCACGAGTATCCGGGAGTAATGAATAGCCGAGTACGACCAGACAGTTCCCCAGTAGTAGCAGCCGATTCAAGTGCGCGGACCGAAGTAGTGCCCACAGCGATCACCCGCTGCGCATTTTCCACCAGTTGCATCGTTTCGTACGGAACGTTGTACCACTCGGAGTGAATGACGTGATCGAGTGGATTTTCTACATCAACTGGCTTAAAGGTGTCGAGACCTACAACCAATTCAACTTTTGCAATAGTTACTCCCATGAGCTCAATCTTTTGCAGCAGCTCTGGCGTGAAATGCAAACCCGCCGTGGGAGCTGCTGATGACTTGGCCACTTGTGAATACACAGTTTGATATCGCTCAACGTCCTCCAGGATCGTCGTGATGTACGGCGGTAGCGGCAATGAACCCACCTGGGTAATTGCCGACCTGCGTTCGCTCGGAGTTGACCCGCCACATAAACGAATGCGAAAGGTATCGCCAGCATCGGACCGCCCAATCACTTCGGCAAACTCTTCTCCTGTGGGGGTAGCAAGAATCTCTCCATCTCGCATTTTTCGCCCCGGGCGAATGAGTGCTTCCCATTCGCTGTCATCATCGGTAATCGGCTCAAGTAGCAACACTTCTACACGGCCCCCCGTATGACGCACTAACGAAAGCCTGCTGGGCAGAACTCTGGTTTCATTCACCACGAGTACGTCACCTGCATTTAAAAATTCAGTGATGTCACGAACGTTCCTGTGCTCAACTTCCTGATTGACACATACCAACATGCGTGCCGCATCACGAGGCTCCATCGGCACTTGCGCAATGAAGTGGTCGGGCAAGTTGTAATCGATATCGGCGAGTTGCACCGTTCAAGACTACGAGGGAAAGCGTGCGGGAGGTGCCATGTTGAGGTGTTCAAATGCTGCAGGCATTGCTATACGCCCCCGCGGAGTGCGCGACAAAAAACCTTGCTGGATGAGAAAGGGCTCATAAACATCTTCAACAGTTTCGGGTTGTTCACTCACACTGATGGCCAATGTGGTGAGCCCCACCGGACCACCTCCGAATTGCTTACATAAAGCCGAAAGAATGGCCCGGTCTACTTTGTCGAGACCGCGCGCATCGACTCCGAAAAGAACCAAAGCATCGGCCGCAATGCCTGCATCGATTTTTCCCTCTCCCGATGGTGTGGGGTGATTTACTTCTGCAAAATCGCGCACGCGGCGCAACAGTCGGTTGGCAATACGTGGGGTGCCGCGACTTCGCCGAGCAATTTGCGCTGCGCCATCGGCATCAATGACGATATTCAAAATACGTGCTGCGCGCAGCACGATGGCGGTGAGTTCTTCTTCATCGTAGAAGTCGAGTCGGCTCACTAAACCAAAGCGATCACGCAAAGGACCAGTAATCATTCCGGTACGAGTTGTTGCTCCTACCAATGTGAACGGCGGTAGTGACAGCCGAATAGACGATGCTGCTGGGCCTTTACCAACCACGATGTCTATTTGGAAATCTTCCATTGCTGGATACATGATTTCTTCTACAGAACGCGACAGACGATGAATTTCATCGATGAAGAGCACATCGTGTTCTCCGAGTTTGGTGAGGATTGCGGCAAGGTCACCAGCACGTTCAAGCGCGGGTCCGGAAGTGATGTGCAGTTTTGCGCCCATCTCTTCAGCAATAATGCAGGCCATAGTGGTTTTCCCTAGACCAGGAGGCCCCGCCAACAGAACGTGATCGGCGGCCTGAGAACGCTGGCGAGCAGCTGTGAGAACAATACGTAAATGTTCTTTAAGTTCTCGTTGTCCAATGAAGTCGTCGAGGAGGCGCGGACGCAAGCCCGACTCTTCACTTTCGAGTTCCACCTCACGTTCTGTGTGATGGGGTGTCAAAATATTGGGATCAACAAATTCGTCACGCACGTCGGGCTCCAAGAATTTGCAAGGCATCGCGCAATACCTTTTCCAAAGACGCATCTGTAGCTGGGTTCAACTCAGACAGCACAGAACGGATTTCCTCATTGTCGTAACCCAGGCCGATGAGCGCTTCTCGAAGGTCTCCGAGCGACGAGGTGCCTTGTGATTCAGCACCGCTGATGCTCGGCAGATCGAGCAAGTCGAACTTTCCGCGCAATTCAACCAAAAGTCGTTCGGCAGTTTTTTTGCCAACACCAGGCACCATTGTGAGTGCGGCCAGATCGGAGGTGATGACGATGTTCTGCAGACCCTTCGGGGAATGAGTTGCCAATATTGCCATTGCCATTGCCGGACCCACTCCGTGGGCTGCAATGAGAATTTGGAAACTGTCACGCTCTTCGCGCGTGAGAAAACCGAACAATGTTTGTGCATCTTCACGAACTTGATGATGGATATACAAAAAGCAGCCCGTGGTGGGTTCAAGTTCACCAAAAACTCGTGGGGTTACAGCAACGATGTATCCAACACCCGTAACTTCAACCAGTACATGCGTAGGAGCATGACGTTCGAGCACCGTTCCACGCAATGAGCCAATCATGATGCGACCCTGCGTGAAATGCGAATGTTGCCCCCGGATAGTGCCGGCGACATCGCCAGATGGCACAAAGCCAATGCTGCGGCATCGGCTGCATCGGCCGGCTGTGGGAGCGATGCTAAACCGAGTCGAGCCTTCACCATTTTTTGAATTTGAGTTTTATCGGCTTGCCCCCAACCAGCAACAGCACTTTTCACCTGGGTAGGTGTGTATTGAGCCACCGCACAACCAGCAAGTGCAGCCAACGACAGCACCACACCACTCACCTGGGCAACGCTCATTGCGGTGCGCACGTTGTGGTGAAGGAAAACTTGTTCAATGACAACGGCATCTGGTGAAAACTCGGCAAGCAGATCGGTGATGTCTTCATGCACCTGCGCGAGTCGATTTGCCAGGTGTTCGCTCGGCTCGGTACGAATCACCCCTAGCGCTAGTGCTTCGGCCTCTAATTGCCCACCAGAAGTACGGCGCAAGACCGCATAACCACAGCGCGTGAGGCCAGGGTCAATGCCCAGAACCACCAGCGACGACGTGGGTGCCTTTTCGGGTACGAACATACGTTTGATAGTAGCCAAACAGGCCAGCGAAGTTAAGCATTTGCGGCGGAAATTGCTGCAATCAGTTCATCAACCGGGCGAAAGGTGACCCCCACGAGCGCCCGATGTACGTAGCGCACCACCCCGCCAGCATCAATGACGAAAATACTGCGTCGGGGAATTCCCAAAGGCCCCAGTGTTCCGTACGCACGGGCAACTGATTTTTCCGTATCGGCCAAGAGCGGAAACTGGAATCCGTGTTGAGCGGCAAATTTTTCATGGCTCTCGAGATCTTGACCTGAGACAGCGAGAACTTGTGCATCTAATTCGCCGAATTGGGCAAGCTCATTGTTGTAGCACACAAGCTGCTTTGTGCATACCGGTGTGTTGTCGCCTGGGTAGAAAACGAGAACAACCCTTTTCCCTTTGTAGGCAGATAAGGAATACTGCTGATTACCTGTTCCGGGAAGAGAAAAATCTGGTGCTTGGTCGCCTACTGAAATACTCATTGGTCCATCTCCGCCATGATCTCTTCTGCAATATCGAAATTTGAATAGACGTCTTGCACGTCGTCATTGTCTTCCAACATGTCCATGATGCGCAGAACCTTACGAGCATCTTCTATGTCGGACACAGGAATTGATGTGTCGCTCACCATCGTGCTTTCCGCGTCGAGCACGATGAATTTGGCTGCTTCCAGTGCTGCTTTGACATTCCACAATGCCGATGGTTCGGTTGTAATGCGCCAAACGTCTCCATCACGTTCAATATCGTCAGCACCAGATTCAAGAGCAACAGTCATGACATCGTCTTCTGCAGCAGCACCTTCAATAATGATGACGCCCTTACGAGAAAACTGCCAACCAACCGCTCCGGGTTCGGCCATTGATCCGCCAAACTTCGAGAATGCAAGACGGACGTCTGATGCAGTGCGATTGCGATTGTCGGTGAGTACATCGACCAACATCGCAACGCCACCTGGTCCGTAGCCTTCATAGGTAATGGACTCGTAGTTTGCGCCAGACGCTTCGCCGCTACCTCGTTTAACTGCACGATCAATAGCTTCGTTGGTCATCTGCCCGGCTTTTGCTTTCAGCACAACTGTGCGTAATGCAGCATTGGTTTCTGCGTCGCCGCCACCTTCGCGAGCGGCTACTTCAATTTGACGAGCCAACTTGGCAAAAAGCTTTCCGCGTTTTTTATCGACAGCAGCCTTTTTGTGTTTGATCGTTGCCCATTTGGAATGGCCTGACATATTTCCTGCCCCTGTTAGATGTACTGACTATCGATCGTTACGAACGATGCTTCCTGATGAAATCATATGGAGAAAAAGTTCATGAAATCGCACATCATTGGTGAGTTCTGGATGAAATGACGCCGCGAGAACATTTTGCGAAGCAACTGCAACGGGAACCCCGTTGTGCTGAGCGATCACTTCTACGCCGCTCCCTACTTCTTCAATAATGGGGGCACGAATGAAGACCGCCGTCAAGGGAGTTTCGAGCCCTGTCACTGCAATATCAGCCTCGAAACTATCGATTTGGCGCCCGTACCCGTTGCGACGCACGGTGACATCGAGAACGGAACAACTCACTTGATCTGGCCGCGCATCGAGCACTCGTTTGGCAAGAAGAATGAGCCCAGCACAGGTGCCCATTACAGGAAGACCATCTTCAATACGCTGCGTCAGAACTTCAAATACGCCGCTCGTCAAGAGTAACTGCGACATCGTGGTACTTTCGCCGCCAGGCAACACGACTCCATCAACACCGTCTAGGTCTTGTGGTAACCGCACCTCACGCACATCAACATTGAGTTGACGCAATGCTTGTGCATGTGCGTTGAATGCGCCTTGGAGAGCTAAAACTCCGACTGTGGGCATAGGTAACTGTGTGACCTCGCGTTTGAGGTCACCAACCACGCTCTGCATAGCGCTGGTTGATTTCATCCATTGCAATGCCTGTCATTGGGGCACCGAGTCCGCGGCTGACCTTGGCCAAAATGCTTGCGTCGCGGAAATGCGTTGTTGCTTCCACAATGGCGCGTGCGCGCGGCGCAGGATCATCGCTCTTGAAAATTCCTGAGCCAACAAATACTGCTTCAGCGCCTAGTTGCATTGCCAAAGCTGCATCGGCAGGAGTTGCGATACCGCCGGCACAGAACATAGGCACTGGAAGCCAACCAAGTTCTGCGACTTCTTGCACCAACGGCAAAGGAGCTTGCAATTTCTTTGCCCAATCGAATAACTCGGCGGAATCGGCCTGTGTGATGCGTCGAATGTCTCCGATGATGCTGCGCAGGTGTCGCACTGCTTCAACAATGTTTCCTGTTCCTGCTTCACCTTTCGAACGAATCATGCATGCGCCTTCGCTGATGCGTCGCAATGCTTCGCCGAGATTAGTAGCACCACATACAAACGGAACTGAAAAATTAAATTTATCGATGTGATGAGTTTCATCGGCTGGGGTGAGCACCTCAGATTCATCGATGAAGTCGACCCCTAATGCCTCAAGAATCTGCGCTTCTACGAAATGACCAATGCGCACCTTCGCCATGACCGGAATGCTGACCATGGCCTGGATGCCTTCAATCATTTCAGGATCGCTCATGCGCGCAACTCCGCCATCACGACGAATATCGGCAGGCACTCGCTCCAAGGCCATCACCGCACACGCCCCTGCGTCTTCTGCAATTTTTGCTTGCTCAGGCGTGACCACGTCCATGATGACGCCACCCTTCAGCATTTCTGCAAGACCGCGTTTCACGCGCATTGTGCCGGGGGTTGAAGATGGAGAAGACATGGCTCTATCGTACCGAGCGCGGTGTGCTGTGTCTTACGGGAACTTGATTTTTGCTGGATCAGATCCGGCAGCAATATCGGCACCCTTATTGGGGCGAGGAAGTTCAACCCATGTATTGCCAGGGGTGAGCTTGATAGGCGCACCTGCAGAATCGGTCAAAGTGAAGACATCGGTTGCAAGGGCACGCGACCACTTACCTTTCACAAGCGAACCATTGGTGTAGACCCAAGCATCGCCTTCTCCTACGCTTTGAGCTTCAGGACTGCGCACGTCGGCCGCACTCGCCTTATAGACCATGTACAAAACCACAACGTTTTTGGCAGCAACTTGAGTTTTGTCGGCATCGAGATGTTTATCTTTTCCACTCCAGCGCATGTACGACGACGATGCTGTGTCCCACAACCAAGAAACCTGCACGCCATCCATAGATAAATGCAATCCATCTGAAGGAGTGGCAGTGGCTGGTTTTGCATCGCTTTCTCCGCGATAGAGAAATTGCTGTGGTGGGCGTGAAGCCCCCTTAGGAGTCAATGTAAATATCTTCTCGGCATCGGCGTACAAGTTGTGTGGAGCCTTGCGGCTTGATTCTCGACGGTAGCCACCTTGCTTATAGGCCATCAATGCCCCCACGTTGATGAGTGGAGAGTTTTTGATTGCTGAAGTCACTTTGCTGTTACCACCACTCCAAACGAAAAGTGGATTCAAATATGCAGAGAACAAAGCTACGTCTTGTGTACGACCGCTACGAATGGGGCCAATGTTTGTTGGGGCATTTGTATGGAACACTGCAGCGAATCGTGTGAGTTGCTCTACGTTTTCTTCATAAACAATGTCGGCCGCATTGAGACCCGACTGAGGGCGAGCAGCAGGATGATTATCGAACTTTGCAACAAGCGCGGGTCGAATGGAAACAGCAGCATCTGTAATGGGCAAACCAGTAAGAGGCATGACCTCTGGTGCAGGCAAAGTGGTGGTTGGTCCGGAAAGTTCTGTGACCAAAGAGCCATCACCGTAGGCAGGTTCAGTATCGGATGTGGTGGAGCTGCCGCCGCATGCTGCGAGCGCAAGGCCGCCAGCTACAACAACTGCGGAAACGAAACGCTTATTCAACTTCACTGATGACTTCAACTTTTATATCTCCCGGAGTAATGCCAATCGCGTGGCTAGTGCAGGATGCACAACTTCACTTCCTATAACTGTAGAAGACGATGCCTCGCTGCCCGATGCATTCGAGGAGTTTGTAGAAAATGCGCTCTTTGGATTTGCCAACCAGAGATGGACATTGAGCGGATTCACACCGGATGTGACTGTTGACTCAGCGGACATTTTCTCATAGGCGGCAATGAGGCCTGGGGGGAACCGGGTGATGCCGCACGCTTTGACATCAGCATCGAAAACATCTTGCGAGGTGAAACATGCCTCCATCGCCTTGCGAACGAGACCAGACGGAATGAACTTGCCGAGCGACGCAACTACCCCGGCGGTTTCTGTTTGCAATTCGAGCCGTCCAGATTTCACTCTTGCTAAACACGCAGCAACGAAACCCTCTAGCTCGATGCGCTCCATTACTCGCAATGCACCCTCGGTAAGAACAATGTGGCTTTGCTCCACACCAAGAGGGTCGGCCACCACGTAGGCATTAACTGTTGCATCGGTCGTTACACCAACAACTGGAACCGACACACCAGAAACTGCGCACAAGCTCTCGAGCAAATTAAAGAGTCGAGGATGATCTTCACTATCAATTTCTTTTGCGGCCACCATTGAAATCATGAGAGAAAAACTCTGCGCAACTGCTCGGCGGTACACCACCCAGCCAAGACCGGCCCCGACGACAACCAATATAGGAAGCAACGCGATGAGTCCGGAGAGCAGCACAAGGACAGCACCAAGGAGAACGCCACAGAGGGAACCAAGAAGGAGAAAATATGGCTTCAGTGAAAATCGCTTCTCGAGTTTGGCAACGGGAGCTTTTGGTGGCACGGCAACTTTTGCTGGTACTGGTTTTGCGGCCGATGCTTTTTGAACTGGGCGTGCCTGTTGTTTTTGTGGAGAATTATTCCGAGAAGGAGCCGAGGGCTTCTTGCGCTGTTGAGTATTGGCCATAATTTACTTCCGCAGGAGTCGATGTTCGAAGAGTGCCAGCATACGGCTCGGACGCCAACGACCCTGCGATGCGCCGGGTGATTGACGATGGGCGTAACCATCGCCTTGCCCGTTTTGCTCCATTTCCAAGGCCCGGCGATACACCGCTACATATTTCTCTGCCAGATTGCGCATTGAAGATTCATCTACTCGTGCGTGACCGGCTTCAACAAGGCGCGCAGAAAGTCGTGAGTTGGTCATGACCTTGGCTAACGCACTTGCCAGGCCGCGTTCATCGCTTGGCTCTACAAGAAGTGCATCTACATCGTGCGTTGCAACATTTTGATATCCGGCAATATTGCTTGCAACCACTGGGGTACCTGCAGCCATTGCTTCGAGAAGTACTACTCCAAAAGATTCACCGTGCAGCGAAGGAGCACAAAACACTGTTGCCTCTTGCATGCGACGAATTTTTTCATCGTCATTAATTCGACCCAACCACTTCACACGTGCATCATGCGCCCATTCGCGCTTCAAGCTTTCCGTATCTGAGCCATCGGAGGCAATCCATAGTTCAACATCTGAGGGAAGAAATTGCATGGAGCGCAAAAGAACATCGAGCCCTTTTCTCGGCTCATGTCGACCACAGAAAAAGATGGTTGGTGTTTTTGCTTTTGCGTACCTATCGGCAGACATTGCTTCTTTCACGTAGCGATTAATTTCAATGCCATTACCCAAAATTTCGTAACTGCCACCGAGATACCGACTCGCCAAGAGTTCAGCATCTTTTGACACCGCTACGCGAATATCAATTCGCGAGGCAAGCCACCTACTTGGTTTATTGACGTACTTATAACTTGCCGAATCACCTGCGGCATGAAAAGTTCCGACCGTTGGAGCCAGTCGCAACATCAACGCCGTCATAGTGACCCCCGGTGCGATGGGTTCATGTAAGTGAATGACATCAAAGGCTTCGTCATTTAATGCACGAATAGTGCGCAAAGCAGCAGATGGGTCGGGGGCAATAGGAGCAACTGATCCATTGGCTGCAGTGGGCAGGCTCTTCCCTAACGGCGTGACAAATGGTTCTGGCGGAGCACCATCGCACGGCCCGAGCACACGCACTTCATGGCCCATGGCTCGCAATTCTCGTGCTAACCCAAGAACCTGCATTTGTACGCCACCGGGCAACGACAAGCTGTAAGGGCACAACATGCCAATTCTCAGCATGGGGGCGTTTTCTCCGTTCGGCACATCTCTACGGTAGCGAGTATCGGGTACCGTCTCGTCATGACTTTGCATGATTCTCCACTCGCAACAGGCCTACCCGCGGTTTCGCTCGTCGCGAGCCCGACAAAACGCTCCACTATTTTAGAGTTAGCAAGCCGCTTGGAATCACTTGGCTTTGCCGGACTCGCCTGCCCAAGCCTGGGTGGAACCATGGGTTTGTGTGTGTCTCTCGCTCACACCACATCTACATTGCGGTATTGGACCTCTATTCAACCCATTTATTACAACCACCCTGTTGAGGCTGCAAATACTGCCGCCCACATTCATGAAGTTTCTGGCGGTCGATTTGGTTTCGGCATTGGCGTGAGCCACGGCCCGGTTGTTCAACGCCTAGGTGTGGCAACAGGAAAGCCACTATCTGATATTCGCCACTACGTAGAAGCCATGCGCACTCAAGAAAAATTCTCGGGAACGTTACCTCCCATTTATTTGGCTGCGCTTCGCGACAAGATGCTACAACTCGCCGGCGAAATTGGTAATGGTGCTATTTGGGCTAACGCTTCTTTGAGCTTCACTCCGACTCAACTCAAACGCAATGAAACACATTTGCCTCCGCCATTTTTTCTGTCGAACATGATTCCTACAGTGATTGATGACGACATCGATGCAGCACGTGCAGTGAATAGAAAAACCCTCACCGGCTATGTCTCTTTGCCGAACTATCGCAACTACTGGCGTGAAGCTGGATACCAAGAAGAAATGGACGCGATTGAGGAGCTTCTTGCTGCCGGCAAGCGCGATGAGATACCGAGTGCCATGAGCAACAAATGGCTCGACGACTGCACACTCAGTGGTCCGCCAGACCGAGTGCGTGAAGGAATTGCGGCGTGGTATGCAACGGGCGTAACTCCTATTGCTGTGATGTCTTCAACAACAGGTGGTCAAGCAAAAGCAATTAATGAATTAATCGCTTTGTACAGCTAGCAAATCACGTTCACGGAGAAACTCTTCCACACGAAGTTGAATTTCATCGCGCACTCGGCGTACAAAATCTAATTCTTGGCCAGCGGGGTCGGTGATTTCCCAATCGAGACGTTCCTTGCCTGGCAAAACTGGACAGTCGTCACCACAACCCATTGAGATGACTACATCTACTTCGTGCAACATTTCCATCGTCCATTTTTTCGGCTGCTCTTCAGCAATCGAGATACCTATTTCATCCATCGCTGCAAGAGCCATCGGGTTCACACTATTTGCAGGGGCCGAGCCGCCGGAAAGCACTACAACTTGATCTTTCGCAAGGTGCCGCGTTAATGCTGCTGCCATTTGCGACCGGCCCGCGTTGTGCACGCATAAGTAAAGAATCCCAAATGATTTACTCATTGTGCTGTTTTGCTTTCGTCTATAAAAACGCCGCGAGCAAGTAGCACTCCCACAACAGCACCAATGCACTGAGCCACAACGAACATTGGGACAGAACCCGGACGAATACCGGCAAAAGTATTTGATAATGATCGCCCCACGCTCACCGCTGGGTTCGCGAAGCTTGTAGACGACGTACACCAATAAGCAGCAGTAATCCATGCCGGAACCAAGTAGGGAATGGCAGCAGTCCTCTTTGTGCGGATGCAACCTTGAATGAGCAAAATCAATACCGCAGTTGCCACAACCTCGCCTACATATTGCGGAACTCCCGAGCGCACTTTCGTGGAGAGGTTGACGACATCGAGAGAAAACATGATGTTGGCAATCATTGCCCCAGCACAGGCACCTGCGACTTGAGCAAGTACATATTGCACGGCATCGCTACCGCTTATTCGCTTGTCGAAATACTCCGTAGCGGTCACTACCGGGTTGAACTGAGCTCCAGAAATTGAACTGAAGAGGTAAATAAAGAGCAATAGCCCACCAGTAGTTGCGATGGTATTTGCGAGCAACTGAACAGCTACGTCTTTCGTGAGACGCTCGGCCATGATTCCCGAACCAATCACCACAAGGACTATTCCGCATGTGCCCAAGAACTCAGCAAGCAAGCGACGGTGCAACAATTTCACTTCACACCTCCGTAGGGCAGCACGCATCGCCAGGAGCACATGACCCACCGGACACGTCGATGAAATCGAAGGCTTGCAATGCTTGGCGTGGTGCCGACATTGAGCCCGCACCTGCATTCTCGTCGAGAACTGTGTATACCTCCCACGACACATGAGGGCCATGTATCCACACCTTGTCTTGCAGGGCATAGCAGCACGTTTCTTTTTCTTGCAATGTGGTTGCTAGCCCAGCTTTTTCTGCCTGCTCTGCTGCTTGCACCACTTCTGCTGTGCTCTCTACTTCTACCCCTACATGATTCATTGTTCCGGGTTCACCTTGACCCGCCATGAGAATGAGCTTTAACGGTGGGTTAGTGATGATGAAATTTGCATAATCGGAACGGACCTTATGCGGCTGCACTTGGAACATCGCCGAATAGAAGGCAATAGAAGCATCGAGGTCGTCGACGTTGAGTGCGAGTTGAACTCTGGACATGAGGCTCCTTAGACACAATGTGCTGCGCACCTTGCTATATTGACAAATATCAATATAGCAAAAAGCCCATCTCGTATAGCCATCGCGGCATGTTGTTCACCCCAAAGCACCTCAGCATTCACCGACTCCGATGCTGCGGCGCTTGCACAAGTATTTGCGGCGTTAGGCGACCCCATCCGATTGAAGCTATTTACCCTCATCGCTCGCGACCCCAGCCAAGAAGTATGTGCTTGTTCATTTGTCGATGAACTCCACAGATCTCAACCCACCATTAGTCATCACCTGAAAATTTTGCGAGAAGCAGGGCTTGTGTCTGGAGTGAAGCGCGGAACATGGATCTGGTACTCCGTCAATACCCAAGCATTATCTGAAGTGCGAGAGTTTTTGTCGTAGCGCTACGCGTTGTGGTTTTTCACCACGAAGCCAGGGTCACTTGGCCAATTCGGCTGAAAGAGATGCCACTGTTCAGGCGCCGCCCAAATGAGTGTTTCTAGTTCCTTCGCCAAAGCTTGCGTACCAATGCGAACATCTTCACGCAGTTTTCCCGAGCGTTCGAAGCGCATTGCCGGATGAATTACTGCGTGATGCCCGTTATATGCCTCGGTGAAATATACGGCCACCGGAAAGACGGGAGCATTGGTGCGTAACGACAATGTGACTGGCCCAGCGGGAAGCGTTGTATTTTCACCGAAGAATTCAACAGCTATTCCCCCACCTTGCAAATCTCTGTCGCACAACAGGCACACCACTTCGTTATTACGCAATGCTTTCAAAACTTCACCGGCAACGTTTGGCCCCAAAGGCACAACGTTCATGCCTAATTTGGTTCTGAGGCTCACAAACCACTCAAAAAGTTCTGGGGGTTGCAGGGCTTCAACAACGACAGTTGTCTTTACTCCCTGATCACATAGCCAACGACCCGCCCACTCCCAACCACCAAGGTGTGGCAGCGCAAGAATTGCTCCATTTCCGTCTTTTAAAGATTCGGTAATGGCATCAAACCCATCAAGGGTGAACGTTGCATCGACAACTTTTGCAGAGAGCGACGGGAGGCGAAAACTCTCTACGTAATAACGCGAATAACTGTCGAAAGCACCTTGGGTTGCCTTGCGTATTTGCTCTTCAGAATAGTCGGGTCGCACACGGCGAATATGGCGCTCAATAATGGAACGACGCGACTGAAGTGATGCCGCAGCCAAGTGACCCGCCAACTTCGCTATGCCATAAGCCATTGGCCCTGGTGTTACTTGTGCCAACAACGAAGCGAGTCGATACGAGCCAACAGTGAAGGCATCGGTGGCGGACTCTCGGGCGGTGGCCAAGTTGCCCTCTAGCGAGAAGTGGAACGGCGGTTGGAATGACGTCGTTCTTGGCGCACCGCATACTTCGTTTCACGACGCGCTAGACGCTCTTCAATCTTCACTTCTGTAGCTGGAGCTACTGCAGCCTGCTTCCAGACTTTAATGAAACGCTGCACAGCGGTGACTCCAGTAAGTACCAACATGATCCACAAAATAGGTACGAGTAAATTGTCGAACAACAAACCAAGACACAACAAAATGATTCGCTCGGCGCGCTCCATCAGCCCGCCTTTCGCCTGCAAACCTAATGATTCAGCTTTCGCACGTTCGTAGCTAATAGTTGCCGACACCGCCATGACCGCAAATGGCAATACCGCCATGTGTGCGCTGTCGCGGGAAGCCAAGTACCAAGCAACTCCACCGAGCAACAGCGCATCGGTCACTCGATCAATTACCGAGTCGAAGAATGCTCCACGTTGGCTTGCAGTATTTCCTGCCTTGGCCACTGCCCCATCAAGTAGATCGGGCAAAGCAGCCAAAATGACCAACAGCAAACCCAGTCGTAGCGCACCAGCACCTACTGCAATTCCTGCGGCAACCGCAAGCAACAAACCGGCCACCGTGAGTACATCGGGAGTAACACCCACCTTGCGCAATGACTCACCCATTGGCTTCACCGCACGCTCTACCTGCACACGAAAATGGCCATCGAACATAGAAAAATACTACTTTGCGCTATCAGGGAAATCGGGGTTTGCTTCTGTCAATTTCTCGACCACGGATCCATCTATTGCATCGACAAGCACCAACCCACGTCGCAACGGTGGCTCTTCTGCGCTATAACAAAACACGCGCCATGTTGGTCGACTGCGCAGCCCACGCCACACTTGCTGCGCTGAAGCGTGACCAACCGGGAAACCAATGGCTCGTGTTGCGAGCACAAGTGCGTGCTTTTCATCGACCGTCATACGCCAGCCCGACGAGATGCTGAAGAGCCCGAAAACACCCAGCAAAATTGCCGCACCAATCCAACCCTTGCTGAGGAGAGCACTATCGGACGGACCAAAGGCACGAAAGGCAAGGCATGCAAGCGCCACACCTACATAGAGGTAGCCAGGGGTGCGACGACGACTGTTATCGGGAAATTCATAGGGGCCAGAAAACGCTGCAACATTGAGGTCATCGGGAAGTTGGTCGCGTAGGTCGTCGCTGCTCACGCGCCCACGCTACCGAACTTTTGCCAAGCAGTACGGATGCGCTGTGCAGAATCTCCAATTGCTTCCGGCAATGTACGCGTATTTGCCACTGCAGTCATGAAATTCGCATCACCTATCCAGCGCGGCACAACATGGACATGGAGATGTTGCGAAACACTTCCACCAGCTGGTGGGCCAAGATTAATACCGACGTTCAGCCCTTGGGGCTGGTACACCGATTTCATCACTTGTACCGATGTTGTCACGGTTGCCCACAACTCTTGAGCTTCTTCTCCAGAGAGATCTTCAAGGTCAGCAACTTCACGGTAAGGCAAAATCAGCAGGTGTCCCGACGCATACGGAAACGCATTCATGATGGCAAAGCAGGTGCTCCCCCGATGCACAATGTGCGACTCTTCATCACTGAGGCCACTGCTCAAGATCTGCGTAAATACCGAGCCCGCTGCAGACGCAGGAGAACTTCCTGCATTTTCACTCCACTGTTGAACATATGCAGATCGCCAACCATTCCACAAGTGCTCCAACATCACCAGACCCTTTCGCTACTGCTTTAGGACTTCGCTGATGAAGCTTCGGCAACTTCTGCCAACACACGGGCAAGAAAATCGTGAGCAGAAACGTCTCGTTCAACTTCTCCACCGCGTGGGTTCACTCCAACCGAATGGTGCGCCACATCGTCGTCGCCTACTACCAACACATAGGGAAGTTTTTCCAACTTCGCATTACGAATACGCTTGCCCAGTTGATCGTCGGCATGCACTACATCGACTCGCAAACCCGCGTCGGCAAACTGAGTACGTAACGTCGCTGCATATTCTTCATGTGCAGAAGCCACTGGCAAAATACGAACTTGCACTGGAGCGAGCCATGTTGGCAACGCACCTGCATAGTGCTCTAACAACACTCCGAAGAATCGCTCGACTGAACCGAAAAGTGCGCGGTGCAACATGATGGGTTGGTGACGTCCACTGTCGGCACCGACGTATTCCAAGTTGAACCGTTCCGGCAAGTTGAAGTCGCATTGGATAGTAGACAGTTGCCACTTACGACCGATGGCGTCACGTACGTCAATATCGATTTTTGGACCATAGAAGGCGGCGTCACCTTCTTTGATTTTGTACACCACGCCGTGTCTGTCGAGACCTTCACGCAGCGCTGAGGTTGCCTTTTCCCAAATGTCGTCGGATCCCACCGATTTGTTGGGGTCGCGTGTCGACAAATTGAATTCAAAATCTTCAAATCCGAATCGTCGTAAAACCGACATCACGAAATCAAGCAAAGAAGTAATTTCATCGGCCATTTGATCTTCGGTGCAGAAAATATGGCTGTCGTCTTGTGTGAACCCACGAATGCGCAACAAACCATGCAAGGTTCCGGCTCGTTCGTAGCGATAAACGGTTCCTAGCTCAAAAAGTCGCAGTGGTAGTTCACGGTAGCTGCGTTGCCGGGCACGGTAAATCAGGCAATGCATCGGGCAGTTCATTGGCTTCGGATAATACGTACCGTTGTCCATTTCCATGGGTGGGTACATACCGTCTTTATAGAAATCGAGGTGACCCGACGTTTGAAACAAGTTTGCATTGGCAAGATGCGGAGTAAATACAAATTGATACCCACCCGATTGGTGGCGATCGCGACTGTAATCTTCCATGAGTTTGCGCACGATGGCACCCTTTGGATGCCATACGGCCAATCCGCCACCCAATTCTTGCGGGAAAGAAAGCAGATCTTGCTCAACAGCAAGACGACGATGATCGCGCTTTTCGGCTTCGATCAGACGATTGAGGTGTTCTTCCAATGCGGATTTTGATTCCCATGCAGTTCCGTAAATGCGTTGCAGCATTGGACCCTTATCGGAGCTACGCCAATATGCGCCAGCAACTTTCATGAGCGCAAAGTGACCAAGTTTCCCTGTGGTTGGTACGTGGGGTCCCCGACAGAGGTCGACGAATTCCTCGCTATTGCGATACACGCTGATGGCATCACCGCTGCCCACCTCATCGGCATCGACGCCATCGGCAGACCCAGAGGTAACGCGTTCAATAATTTCGCACTTGTACGGTTGATCAAAGAAAATCTGCAATGCATCGCGGGCCGACACTTCTGAGCGAATGAAAGGCTGATTAGCCGTCACAATTTCTTTCATCCGCGACGTAATGGCGACAAGATCAGATTCGGTAAAGGTACGGCCATCGGGAAGGTCGAAGTCGTAATAAAAGCCATCTTCAATTGCTGGACCAACGGAAAACTTCGCGCCAGGAAAAAGTTGAGTAACAGCTTGGGCCAATACGTGCGCGGTGGAGTGACGCAGCACATGGCGCCCCGCATCGGAGTCGGCAGTAACGATGGACACCACATCGCCATGAGCCAAGGTCACGTTGAGGTCGACCTCTGCCCCATTGACGACACCTGTGAGCGCTGCCTTGGCTAAACGAGAACCGATACTGGCCGCAAGATCGGCAACAGTGGATCCGGCAGGCAGTTCACGAACAGAACCATCGGGCAGCGAAATAGACAATACAGACATCACCGAGAGTCTAGAGCGTCAGTCGTTCAGGGAAGGTCTAATTTGTCGAACGATTTATAACTGAACACCAAGAAGTTCTGCCGATGTGCTCACATTAACCCGTGCTCGCGCAGCAGCGTCGATGAGCTGAAGAGCAAGCGGTGAATTGAGGTCGTCATCGAGAGCTGCTCTTACTTCTGCGAGCACCGCATTGGACTGTGGCAAGTTTGCGCTCGATGCATCTTGAGAAACGCCTTGCCACAACTGCAGCCGTGCAAGCGCATCGGGCATGATGCTTGTATTCCATTCCCATTCCACGCGATAGTGATGCGCAATCAGACCGAGTCGAATAACCCGTGGGTCCCACTCTTTACGCAACGCATCGACAAAAACCAGGTTGCCACGACTCTTTGACATCTTGTGCCCGTCCATCGACACCATTGCTACGTGCATCCAATGACGAACAAAGGGAACACCTGTTGCAGCCTCTGACTGAGCACGCTCACATTCGTGATGTGGAAAAATGAGGTCGCTTCCACCACCATGCAGGTCGATTGTTGTACCCAATTCACGCAGTGCAAGAGCACTGCATTCAATATGCCAACCGGGCCGACCCGCCCCCCACATTGTTTCCCACGCAGGTTCATCGGGTGCGCTTGTTTGCCACAAGACAAAGTCGAGCGGGTGACGTTTATTTGGGTCGGTGATATTGCCGCCACGTTCATTGGCAAGTTCCACCATGAACTCTTCGCTGTAGTTCGACACTGAGCCGAAACTCGGAAACTTACTGACATCGAAATACACATTTCCGCCTGCCTGGTAAGCAAAGCCGCGGTCGAGAACCATGCCAATGAAGCCACGTATATCGGGAATGGCAGATGATGCTCGTGGAGTGCTGTACATCGGCAACATGTTGAGTGCTTCCATGTCGGCGTTGAAACGCGCTTCTTCTCCAGCAGCAAGATCGAGATAGTGCACACCAAGTTCTTTTGCTTTTGCAAAAAGAGGATCGTCGACGTCGGTAACGTTGCGCACGCATTTCACGGTATGGCCAAGGTCAATAAGGCGCCGTTGCAAAATGTCGTATGCCATAAAGGTGGCGGCATGACCAAGATGCGTGGCATCGTACGGAGTGATGCCGCACGTGTACATCAGCACTTGCGGCTGAGGTTCAAAGGGCACAACCGCATGACGAGCGGTGTCGAATAAGCGCATCACGCCCGAGGATCTCCTTTGATTCCATTGAGCTTTGGTGCAACTCTTGTTTTGTAACGAACATTGAGCTGTAATAACACCGCAGTAAAAGCCTCAATGGCAGTGGCATTAGAGAGTTCGCCAGAATCGAGCGGGCGACAGCCTGGAATGCGGCGCACCATTTCACTCACCGTTTCAATTGCGGCCTTATTGTCGGAACAAATGAGCACGTCGCTGTCGATTGGCTCACCCAGGTGGCCTAATTCTTTTGCGGGCAAATGATGAAATGCTGCGACCACAAGACACTCAGGGGCAGCTGCTTGCACATGGGCTGCCACACTTCCACGGGGTGGCACCAAGGGTTGAAATTCATGACCCACACGCACGAGTGCGTTGGCCATACTGATTACAACCTTTCCGCGTAGCGCCTGCGAGTGCTCGCGTACGGTCGTTGCTGCAGAGTCCCAAGGGGTTGCGAGCACCACAATGTCACATGCAGCCGACTCTTCGTTTGTTCCCCCACGCAAGGGCAATTTGAGAGCTGGCCAAGCGTCACGGATCTCCTTCGCCTTTTCTTCAGCACGCTCGCTCGAGCGCGAACCGATGACGACGTCGTACCCAATGGAGGAAAGCCGAGCGGCAAGTGCTGTACCTGCTGGCCCCGTACCGCCTAGCACCCCAACACTTGTTTGCTCTATAGACATTTGTTCAGCCTTACACACGAGACCCGCGAGTGAGAACTTTGAGATCCACCTTCAACAGAACAGGTGAACTACGGTCTAAGGAATGGGAATTCTTAACGGAAAACGAATTGTGGTTACTGGTGTACTCACCGATGCTTCGCTGGCTTTTGGCGTGGCAAAACTTGCGCAGGAAGAAGGTGCCCAAGTGGTCCTCACCGGCGCCGGCCGCGGCCTCTCACTCACACAGCGCACTGCACGCAAACTTCCCGAGGAGGCTCCCGTTTTTGAATTTGACGTCACCGACGCCAGCCACGTGGAATCTGTCCGTGAGTCAGTGAAAGCTCACTGGGGCGCAGTCGACGGCGTCCTTCATTCCATTGGCTTTGCGCCAGCTAACTGCCTCGGCGACGACATCATGGAAGCCCAATGGAGCGACGTATCTATTGCCATGCAAGTGTCTGCATTTTCGTTAAAGACCCTGGCAGATGCATTTGTGCCGCTCATGACATCTGGTGGTTCATTTGTCGGACTCGACTTCGATAACACCGTTTCCTGGCCCGCCTACAACTGGATGGGTGTAGCAAAATCGGCACTGGAATCAACGAGTCGTTACTTGGCGCGCGGACTTGGTCCACAAAATATTCGCTTCAATTTAATTGCAGCAGGACCCATCAAGACAATGGCAGCAAAGTCAATACCAGGGTTCAAAAAATTTGAAGATGTTTGGGACGACCGTTCACCCCTTGGCTGGGATGTCAACGATGGTCTTCCCGTCGCCAAATCTTGTATTGCACTGTTATCTGACTACTTCCCTGCAACGACAGGTGAAATTATCCATGTTGATGGCGGCTACCACGCCACCGGCGCATAACAATGACAAACAGACTTTCGCACGAGGTTTCGCCCTACCTTCGCCAACACGAGAACAACCCAGTGCATTGGTTTGCTTGGGGTGACGATGCATTTGCAGAAGCCCGACGCCGCAATGTTCCCATCTTGCTATCGGTTGGCTATTCAGCGTGTCACTGGTGCCATGTGATGGCACATGAGTGCTTTGAAGACAACACTGTTGCACAACAAATGAATACGCAATTCGTCAACATAAAAGTTGACCGCGAAGAAC
>Ga0194045_1000166_pt1 | contig 21057 bp, 17 predicted proteins | sample JunL6211m_MetaG_FD_161686 | JGI IMG/M metagenome (GOLD analysis project Ga0194045, IMG submission 161686) | Anoxic zone freshwater microbial communities from boreal shield lake in IISD Experimental Lakes Area, Ontario, Canada - Jun2016-L626-11m | ecosystem: Environmental > Aquatic > Freshwater >...
CCATCGAGAATGTTGTCCCTTTGAGCGGCGTGGATACCGTCGCACGCTCGCCAACTAGTGGGAATCCTTCACTTTCCCAGGGTTGGTCTGACGTTGGTTTGGAATCTGCGAGAAAGCCAAATCGCGTCTGTAGTCCATCTGGGCATTCGGCTTCCAACACGACGGCGTCGAACCCGGCGATCCGACCGTCCCACACGATTGATGTGCAATTCTTCCAACTTCGATCTTGTTGATGGTACCAACTGACTTCGACTTTATCTTGCGTTGCATCTCCAATCACATGTCCCGCAGTGAGGATGCGGCGCCCCGAGATGGGATATCCAGTCCCAATGCGGACTTTGTCCTTATCGCCTGCGTCATGCAGATTCACTATTACCTGTACCAATAGGCTTTTGTCCACTTTCAACCTCGCGTTTCATGACCTTTGTGGTTTCGTCGTCTCGCCCGCAACTTCTGGCACATGCCCATCTAGTCCCTTGGGGGTGAGCTTTAATTTGATGGTCTGAACCGACTTTCGGGAGACTTTGGCCCCAGCCTTAATTTCTGCGTCGGTGAAAATGAAAAACTTCCACTTAACCCCTCCGCTAACATCGGTGTCTTGTAACACCGTGCATTGAGCTTCGATTTCGACGCTATCGATGGTGAATTTCAGGTCCTGGTTCAATGCGTTGTTCTGCGCTTTTTGAATTTCTTCGCGTAGGCCAACGATCATGTCTGATAACTCGAGCGGCATTTCAAATGCTCCTGGAACTGGTAGGGGTCAGTGATTTTCAGAACAGTCCCCAACAATATAACAATTCATCCGGCGGCGTCTGAACTGGTTTGGGAATTTTCATCCCAAGCAACTCCAAACGCGAACGCGGTACGCTGATGTTCGAACTGGCAACAACATATCAGCAAAGCCAGGCTGCTTAGACGCACTACACCCAGTTCAGCCTTACAATTTTCGGGTCTTCCGCAGAATCTGTGGGTAAAAAACGCTTGATATAGCTCCGCTTCCGTAAAAAGCCATTCGTGCCTGGCACCTACCTACCGTTAAAGATTCTCCGTCCGAACTGGCGGCAATCCTATCGGGGTCTCCTTCCGTTATTTTGCTGCTCCAATCCGACTCCTCGTATTCGTCGACGATGCGAGAGTTCTCCAGTCGCAAGAATTCCGAGTTCACCTCAACCAAGGTGCCGAAGACAGTTGTGTACGTTCCTAATCGAATTTGCACTCGCATCTCGAGAAAACGTGCCAAAGACCTTGAGTATTTGTCCATAGTTCGATCCCCTTACTAAAAGCAAATAGTTATCGGACTGACTGTTCATCGCACTGGATATCCAGTGCGCATTTCACCTCTTGATCGCATTTATCCTAGAGTAATTGAGCTGGAAGGGAAATTTTAGAGAATCGTAATTTTTCAATTGCGAATCACCATAACCTACAATTTGCGTTATTCTGAAGTGGAATTCGTCCATTCACTTTCCATTTCCCAACTCCTTTCATTCCATCGATTGTCCTTTGCCATGATATTGAAATCAACGGTTCGGTCCGTTTTTGCTCGTACCTGTTTGGTCGCGTCCATCGTCAGTTTGAGTTCCAACCCGGCGTCATCGCAGGAAAAATACGTCGAGAGTCCAGGTACCGAAGGAAATGGGAACTTCGTCATCGGTCCAGACTATGCCATTGCTCCCGAGCTCAAGGACCAAGGCAATCCCAAGGGAAAGACCTTCAAGTTCTCGATGCGTCTCGCGGACAGCAAAATATTTCGCGGCGACGACTCCACCCTCGATCCGAAAAAGGACGTCCGGACAGAACGCGAGATTTCCGTGTACGTGCCAGCCGCATACCAGGATGGTACCAAGGCACCTATCCTTGTCATGCATGATGGACCGAGCAATCTCAATCTAGTTCGCAATGCGTTGGACAATCTGACCATTTCCAAGGACCCCGCTCGCAAGCTGCCTGCGTTCATCGCGATAGGCGTCCAGAACGGTGGCAACGACGGCAAAGGGAGCCAACGCGGACTCGAATACGATACGATGTCGGATCGCTTGGCTAGGTTTATCAACGACGAAGTATTGCCAGCGGTCCTAAACAACGCTGAGATCAAGGCTGCCTTTCCTAAAATCGCGTTTACGGACAATCCTTGGGGCAAAGCAGCGATGGGTTGCAGTTCCGGCGGTGCAGCGGCGCTCACCATGGGTTGGTTTCGACCGGACCTGTTTCGTCGTTTGATCACTTACTCTGGCACGTTTGTGGATCAACAAGACGACGATGCACCGGACGAAGCGAAATTCCCACTTGGGGCGTGGGAATACCACTCGAGTATGAAGCTAATCGAAACGAGTGACAAGAAACCGCTTCGAATCTTTACGCATGTTTCCGAGAACGATCTCAGAGCCAAAGATCCCGAAGAAACCTATCACAACTGGGTGATGGCCAACGAGCGTACTGCCGCCGCCCTCAAAGCCAAAGGTTATGACTACCGCTACCTATTCAGCCGCGCAACCAAGCACTGCGACAAGCAAGTCTTTGAGCAAACGCTTGCGGACACGCTCATCTGGACATGGCGGGGCTATCAGGCCGAGTAACATTGAAAGTCATTCGTTGCTAAGCACATCCGCACATGTTTTTCACACCAATTAGCCGTTGGGCGATAGCCCCGGTTTTCCAATTGCTCGACATTCGTCGAGAACCGGGGCTATCGCCCGTCGGCACTCAGTTTGTTTCACTCGAAGACTCATAACGTTGTGCTTAGCTACTTGATAATCTGCAACGTGAGTGGGTACTTCCAGACCTCACCGTTGTTCGCCTTGATGCCGGCGATGATTACCTGGCATTCCATAAATCAAGATAAAAGTAGTTAATCTAAGTTCGAGACTACCAAATCCTGGTTTACAATAGCAATTCCCGCCTCGTCGTTTTTCGATGCCCGATTTCAGTCGACCAACTGCCTCCCTGTAAGCCAATCTATATGAGCTCAACCTTTCAATTCATAAAGCGATTTGGCATTGCATTCTTGGTCGTCGCTGGCTTGGCTGCGATGGGTGCCATTGCTCCTCGATTTATGAAATCCTCCGATGCCGTCAAACACTTGACACACACCATGGCTCTGGGCAGTCTTTCGGTAACCGTCACTGAGAATGGAGCGGTCGAGAGTTCGAACAACAAAGAGATCAAGTGCTTGGTGCAGGGTGGCAGCACTGTTTTGTGGGTGATTGAGACCGGTACGTTGGTCAAGTCGGGCGACGAATTGGTTCGTTTGGACCAATCTAAAATTGAGGACAAGATTTTGCAACAGCGGATTGTTTATGAGACCGCTCTAGCCAATAAGATCACCGCAGAGAGCGACGTCGCGGTCGCCGAGATCAGTATTACGGAATATCTTGAGGGCTCCTACAAAGAGTCGCGAAGCTTGGTCGAGAAAGAAATCTTCGAAGCCGAGCAATCGCTTCGCAAAACAGAATTAGCCTACGACTCCGCCATCCGCTTAGCGGCCAAGGGCGTACTCAAGAGTTTGCAGTTAGAAGGCGAGAAATTCGCCGTCGATTCCGCCAAGAAAGACCTCGAGTTAAAAAAGACCAAGCTGGAATCATTGGAGAGATACAGCAAAGAAAAAATGATGCAGCAGCTGCGAAGTACTCTCAGAGCAGCCCAGGCCAAACTCGCTTCATTTGAAGCTTCACTGGAACTGGAGAAGACACGATTGGATCGCGAGAAACAACAGTTGGTGAACTGTGTCATCCGAGCGGATACGGACGGTATGGTGATCTTTCCCTCGATGGCTGCTTGGAAAGATACGCCCGACATCACCGAGGGGGCAGTCGTCCGCGAGCAGCAGACGTTATTGGTTATTCCGGACGTAAGTAAAATGCAAGTGAAGGTCGGCATCCACGAGTCCAAAGTCGATAGACTCAAAGTGGGGATGCCTGCAAAAGTTCAGCTCCAAGATCTTGTCTTGGAAGGCGAGGTGAGCGAGATCGCGGAAGTCACTCGACCTGCTGGCTGGTGGACAGGAAATCTTGTTAAGTACGATACCAAGATTGCGATTAAGCCGCATCCAGGGTTGAAGCCCGGTATGAGCGCTGTCGTAGATGTGGTCTTGGCAACGCACGACGACGTTTTGACCATTCCAGTCGCGTCGATTGTAGAAAGCAAGGACGGTTTCACTTGCTGGGTTGAAACCTTGCAAGGAGTCCAACAACGCGTGCTGCAACTCGGTGACACCAACGATGAATTCTCCGTGGTGCAAGATGGGCTAGCCGAAGGAGACCAAATCATCTTGAATCCATTGGCTTTTGTGAAAGAGGCGCAAGCTCTAGCCATTCAGCCGACGGGTCGGCCGGATGAAAAAACTCCCAGCGAGAGCGCAAAAACCGAGTCGAACAAGAAAGAGCTATCTCAGGTTTCCAATCGCAAATGAGTGGAACACTCGGCCAGATAATACGCTTAGGTTTAAAGAGCCTTTTTCTTCAGAAGATGCGTTCAGCGCTTGCTTCGCTCGGTATCTTTATTGGTACGACGACGGTGATTTGGTTGGTAGCGATGGGTGAGGGAGTGAGTTACCAAGCCCAACAGCAAATATTGGAACTCGGCGCTACGAACATCATCGTGCGAAGTGTTGAGCCGAACGCGAGCGGCGGGGATAAGAACCGTGTTAAGAGTTATGGCTTGTTGCGGGCTGACTTTCGACGTATTCTTTCGAACGTCCCCACGATCACGAGGGCGGTTCCCATTCGCGAGTTGCGTCGCGAGTGCCGGGTCGATAGCAGGACAACCAATATCAACCTCGTCGGCTGTACGGAAGAACACTTTGAATTGAACCGACTTGAGATAGCCCGCGGTCGATGGATTGCCAAACAAGACAATCGTGAAAATCTCATTGTGCTGGCGGATGGAGCGGCCAGAAGACTCTTTCCTGGCGAGAACCCAATCGGGAAAAACGTCAAAGTCGAAAGCGATGTTTACACGGTTATAGGCCAAACGAAACCCAGAAGTGCATCAGCTGCGATCGGCGGCAGTTTGGATTCGAGAGACTACAGTTTCGACGCATACATTCCGCTGGAAACTTTTCGCCATCGAGTCGGTGATCAAATCATGACTCGAACCGGCGAAGGGATGAATTTCAAAGGGGAGATCGTTGAACTCAGCCAGATCACCTTGACCGTGGGTAACATCTCACAAGTAGATGAAACGGTAGCCATCATCGAAACGCTTATGAAAAAGTATCATGAGCAAGAAGACTATGCCGTTGTTGTTCCGAAAGAACTACTGCGTCAAGCGGAACGCACCCGCGCCATGTTCAACGTGATGTTGGTCGTCGTCGCTGGAATCTCGCTGTTCGTAGGCGGGATTGGCATTATGAATATCATGTTGGCAACCGTCACCGAACGCACTCGCGAAATCGGCATTCGCAGGGCTCTGGGTGCCAAACGCCGCGACATTATTCAACAGTTTCTGGTTGAGACGCTGGTGTTGACAGGGAGCGGTGGGTTATTGGGAGTGTTGTGTGGACTGATGTGCGGGCCGCTTTTCCGAACAGCAAGAGCGCTCGTCACCGCTTTTTCTCCGGACTTGCTCCCTCCGATTGTCTACACCTTGGAACCCCGCATCGCCTTATGGTCGGTACTGCTTTCGGTGTTTATTTCGCTGGGGGTCGGGCTCTTGTTCGGACTTTATCCAGCTCGCCGAGCCGCACTCATGAATCCGATCGATGCGCTAAGGCACGAATAGTTTGATGGATGTTGCCGTCGGCGTCACGCAATTTACGCCGGACCTGGAAAATCTCAGGCAACGCCCCGTCACTGCGCGTTCGTCCGGCAACGTCAAGCTGTTTTCCCGAGGAGCCCAATGCGGGACTATTTTCGGGGCGTCCAAACGGTTTGGCTTTTGCTCGACTTGCGAAGATGGATGACCCGGTTGTTCACCATGCTGCGACCGTCATCAAGCTCATATAGCAAGTAAACGGTCACGCTTGGACTATTCGGTTTCAAGTCCTGCCATGGCAAGCTCAGATGAAAGCCCTGTGAAGCCCCGATGGGTGTGAGCATCTCTTCTAATTCTTGCGGCTTGAATTCCCATCGAGCAATGCGGCCTTTGTTGTCGAGAATCGCAGAATCTTCAACAACGACTGTCAAGTTACCCAAACCGTTGACCACTTGGCCGGCTGCATTCAGAGGAGTCACAACCAAATAGAGACCATCGTCGCCTGGTGTTTCGTCGAAATTATTGCCGCGGCAAATCGTGGGATGGAATCCGATTTCAGAAACTTTGTTATCTACGATGTCGCTACGTTTTGAGTCTTCGGAGTCACGCTGGATCGGTTCGGTTGCAGAAGCCCATTGAACCTTGCTGCCCTCAGGCATTTTTATTTTACTGCGGTTGAGCGACCCCTGTGGATTGGCTTCTTGCAGGTTGCGAATCGCTTTCGGCAGCAGCGTCGGTGCATTTGTCGAAGGAGTGGTGCTGAGACTCGGAACATCAACGGGTGCAAGGGTGGGCGATTGCACCGGTGCCACCATCGGTTTGGACGGTTGAGCCGATCGGACAAGCGTGGACGGCAAGCTAAACTCTTCCGTTAGACTTTCCGGCGATGGGAGATCCGGTCTGTTCTGTCGCGAACGAGGGTTGTTCGTGGCTTGAGGTTCGCGTAGTTTCGAACCCACTGCGGGGGGTGGCAATAAAGGCTCTGCGTCGATCGGAGGCAGTCGTAGCCCCTTGGACGTGTCCGGAGGCAGTCCCTTGGACGCGTCTGGAGGCAGACCCAGTCCCTTGGACGTGTCCGGAGGCAGACCCTTGGACGTGTCAGGAGGCAGGCCCAGTCCCTTGGAGGTGTCTGGAGGCAGACCCTTGGAGGTGTCCGGAGTTTGGTTTTCTTTATAGACGGGAGGGGCGACCGGAGATCGCATGACCGCGGGTGGGTTCTCGATGATTTCGATGGAGGAAGAAGAATCCGGAAATAGGACGGAAGGAATTTCATAGGCTTCCGACTTTCGCGAAGAATCGCCATTGGTACGATTCGGCGAAAACTTCGTGTCCCCAGCCTTTCGTTGAAGTTCTTCGTTGGCCTTTCGCAGTCTCGCGATTTCTCGTTCTAGTTGCTCGATTTCTTGGATATTGGACTGATCGGCTGCGTCGAACTCATAAATTCGATCCTCGAGCATCCGGATCTCGCTCGCCATTTTCTCGATGTAAAGTTCCGTGAAGGCACGCTGTCGGCAACCGCTCGCCATTAAACCAGCCAACGCAAACGCGAGCACCCAAAAGGCTCCGCTTGGTTGTTTTGTTGGTTTTTCGTTGGTTTGGCTGCTAATCATGTTGAAAACGAGTGTGGGTTGCGAATCCGAACCGTTGGGAATTAAGAAAATTCCAACTTGGAGTCAAGATTGGTTGCAGTCGACAAAAGTAGCAGGCACGCTCCGCCGTGCCGTTCGCAGTCGAGCTTTTGCCAGGATTCCAGGTGGACGGCACATGGAATGTGCCTAACTTTGACTTTTGCTGGCTGTGTCGTTCGAAGGACGCAGCAAACATAGTTTGCGACAAAGCAACCAAGACTCAGCAAAACTCTACTCCAGAGAACGTTACACAAAATAGCGATAAACTTCCAAGAATCCCGAATGTGTCGCGAATAACTCTTTGTCCGTGCCCTCATGTCCGGTCGGTTTTCTCAGATTCGCTGATTGCAAAGGGCAATTGGCCTGAAAAACGGCGCGATGAATGGGAGCGGCAGATCGAGTTTCCGCTCGCATCTGTTTCATCAGCCTTTTGGGGGAATTACCATGCTAAAGAAAATTTTGTTGGGATCGGCAATTGTTTTTGGTGCAGGCGGATTGCTGCTGGGCACCTCGGCCGTCAGCTACGTCCGAACTGGATACCACTCCATTCGAGACACGATCAAAGAGCAGATACCACTCGACGTGGAAATCAAGCGTGCACGCGATTTGATTTCGGATCTCAAGCCAGAGATCGCGGGCAATCTAAAAGTGATCGCTCGTGAAGAGGTGGAGGTCGCCAGATTGCAACACGAAGTCCTCGCCAAGAAGGCTACCTTGACCAAGTCCAAGCAGGCCATCCTAAAGCTCAAGGACGATGCTCAGAGCGGAGTTAGGTTCGTCACCTACGGTGGCAAGGACTTCGATATGGCACAAGTTAAAAAGGACTTGAGCGATCGTTTCAAGAGCTTCCAAACACAGGAAGCGACCACCGACAAACTGGAAAAAATCCTGACGGCTCGCGAGAAAAATCTGGAAGGTGCTCGTCGCAAGTTAGACGAAATGCTTGCTGCAAAGCGACAACTGGAAGTCGAAGTTGAGAATCTGCAAGCTCGACTAACCATGGTTGAAGTCGCCAAGACTAGCAATCAATTCTCGGTCAACGATAGCCGTGTTAGCTCCGTTCGGCAGGTAGTGTCCGATATCGGAACGCGAATCGATGTCGAAGAACGAATGGCGGACACGTTCGAAACCTACGTGGGTATTCCCGTCTCAAGCGAAGACTCGCCAACGGATTTGATCGAGCAGATAACAATTTATTTCGATCGCAGCCAAGTCGAAGTGGAATCGTTAGTGGATAACCGATAGTTTTCTTTGAGCAGAGAATTCCTCGGCGTGCGATAGATTTTCGTCGCCGTTTTGACGCTTTTAGACTCCAATGGTCGCATCCGGCCCGGGTGCGACCTGCAGGGTGCGACCTGCCGTAGGTCACTCCTGCCCAGAGTGACTTTGCGCTTTCGATACGGCTCATTCGTCCAAGGTTTGCAAACAACAGCGTCGAAACGAGAGGATGATAGTATGATGAGCCATCTCGCCAGACCTGTTTCAACTCCTACACCTTCAATCCCTATGGCACCACCGAAAATCCTATGGATCGATGGAGTTGGAAGCTATGCCATTTGCGATCAGATCGAAGTCGCAATCGGCCAAGCCTTTCCTGGGAATCAAGTCGACCTGGCCATTCGCGGCGACATCAGCCGTCGAGCCGCTATCGTTAGGCGGCATGGCGAGGATCATCTGATTCAACCTCTGCAATCCGTTTATGTCAATGGTTCTGAAATCGATCGAGCCGTTGTCATGCACGACGGCGATTTGATCTCGCTCGGAGCACGGGTCGGCCTGCGTTATGTCCGGCCTACCCAGTTGAGCGGTACAGCTCGATTAGAATTGGCCGGCAACTCTCGGTGGCAGCCGCTACTCTCGGCGGCTTTGTTGATGGGAGAATCATGTGTTTTAGGACCGGAATCCAACTGTCATGTGATTTGTCCCGACTGGTCTTCCAAGGTGGTGCTGTTTCGAAATGGAGCGCAATGGATGTGCCGAGTCAGCGACCAAGCAAATATTCAGATCGATGGCAAACCAGTGCGCGCCCCGTTTCCAATGGTGCGTGGCCAAAGAATCATAGGCGATGAAATTTCCATGACGCTCGAATAATGCTACCAAGCTTTTTCGGGCAAATGCGAAATCCATTCCAGAGTAAGATGAGTGTCCAATTCATTTCGCAGTCAGCCGTTCAATACAGCACGCGAAAATGGCGACGGAGAATAGAAAAATGTTTGCAATGCTTCGACGCCCAACCCTTAAACGACCCGCCAATGAACTTGTCGACGCCTTTCGGCCCGGCAATCACTCAACGGCACTTAAAACGTCAGTACCCATCGGTGTTTCGATGAAATTCCAATATGGCAGCGGTGACACTCCACTCGAAGGTTTCAAAATCAAGCGAGGAGTTGGTTCCGGTGGATTTGGCGAAGTCTATTTTGCCGAAAGCGATTCAGGGAAAGAGGTTGCCCTGAAACGAATTCAAAAGAATCTTGAAGTCGAAGTCAGGGGTGTTCGGCATTGCTTAAATCTCCGCCACCCAAACTTGGTCGCCATCTACGACATCAAGTTCGATAAGCTCGAACAGGGATGGATCGTGATGGAGTTTATTGATGGCGATTCCTTGCGAGACCGGATGAATCGATTTCCGCAAGGAATGACTTCCTCGGAAACCATGCAATGGTTCGCTCAGTTGGCGGCAGGTGTCGCTTATCTACACGATCAAGGAATTGTTCACCGAGATCTCAAGCCCGCCAACGTCTTCATTGACGGCGGATTGATCAAGATCGGCGATTACGGATTGTCGAAATATATTAGCGCATCGCGGCGCGGTGGCCAAACCGAAAGCGTTGGTACATTCCACTACATGGCACCCGAAATCGGAAAGGGCGAGTACGGCAAAGAGATCGATATCTATTCGCTCGGGATCATCTTGTATGAACTTCTGACCGGCAACGTTCCGTTTGACGGCGAGAGCAGCCAAGAGATCATTCTCAAGCATTTGACGGCCGATCCAGATCTTTCTCAAGTGCCGCAACCGTTCGCCTATGTACTTCAAAAGTCGCTTGCAAAGAATCCTGCTTTGCGATTTAGCGATTGCCGAGACATGCTTCGTGCGCTTGGTTGGAAACTCGACGCCAGCGGTTTGGCGGTCAAGCGTCCCGAAGGTGCAAGCATCGATTTGCCACCTGTTCTTCAACCTTTCCGAGCTGAGCCAGTGGTCAACAAAAAGGAGATCCCCGTCGCCAAACCGATCGGGAGCTTCGATGCCAGGATGGCGGGGGTCAACACGCCACCCAATGCGAACCCTTGGCGATACCGATATGGCTACGCCGGTGATGCACAAATGGAAAACCTTTATCGCGAACCGGTCGCGCGTGCGGTTCAGCAGGCAATCGTTGAAACGCAAACGTTCTATCGAAACCTACCTCCAGGGGGGCGTGCAATTGCGATCGTGATCCTGGTCATCGTGCTCTTATCAAGCGCTGGTGTTATTGCACCTTTGCTATTTGTGCTTTTCGGCTGCTACGTCTGTTATTATGTCGTCTGGTACACGATGGGCGGAGCAAGCGCACCCTACACTTCCTCGTCGCAGCCGAATTCTCCAATGGAGGCACGACCGCAACCGATTCGCGCACCGCAAATCCAGCCAACCACCGCTGCCTACCAAAATGCACGGCCTGTGGCTGCGAAGTCGGCTCTGAAACCAGCGCCGATCCCCTATCGAATCGCCTTAAAAAATTGGCAAACCGAGCAGCGAAACAAATTAAATCAACGCGGCTTCTGGACGCGCAGTCATGAGACAACACGTAGCTGGGCATTTTCCGGCATCGTCACGAGCGTGATCGCGACAGGTGCAGGCTTGCTGACCGTGGCCCGCACCCAGGGGGACACCAATGCGCTCGTAAGCGGAATCGCTTGGACTGGTATCATGTCGCTCTTAATGACCTGGACAGTCCTGTATTTAACGAGAAAGTGGGAGTCGCGTTCGGAGGATTCCATCGTCCAACGTTTTATGCAACTCTCAGCGGGTGTGGTCCTTGGCGTCGCGAGTTTTTCAATCAGCGAATTCTTAATGGTTCCGTGGGCAGAGATCGCTTCGAAGCACTCGGTCGGAATCGTGAATGATGGAAATGTCTGGAACAAAAGCTGGCAAGGATTTTATGGCGAAAACTCAATGCCTTTGTTGGCCGGTCACATTGCGTACTTCGGTGCACTGATGTGGGTTGTTCGCTGGTGGCGGCAATCGGACATTCTTCGCAAGAGTCGGTTCAGCGTCTGGGCAATCGCTTGGAGCGTCGTCATGGCAGGGCTGGTCCAAGGTTTGTTTTTCTTCCCAGGACCTTGGTGCTTTGCGTTGGCTGGCATGACTTCCTTTACGTTGCAAATGGCCTCACCATGGATGGATCCTCTCACTGGCGAATGAATTGAGAACTAAGAACTAAGAACTAAGAACTAAGAACTAAGAACCAAGAACCAAGAACTAAGAACCAAAAACCATGCTCTCAATCCCAATGCTTCTTTGTCGTTGCGTTCTCGCGATTTGCTTTCAACAATCGCCTGATACGACGCAAGCCGAGATACTTTCAAACGATGCGCTCGAGTCGGTAGCGGGAGCTGCGGACTTGGGAGAGAGTCTGAACTCTCAGGAACTGAATTCAAAGAAAGTTCTCAATGACGATACACCGGAATGGGTCAAGAATGGTATTGTACTTGGAGAAGATCATAGTCTGGCCATAAGCAGCTCTCTGCTGCCTGATCTTGAGCAATGCCGCGAAGATCTCAAAACCAGCATGATGCGCGATGTGCAAGCCTACTTGAACAATCATGTGCTGGAAAATGCTTCGGCCTTGTTGCTGCCTCAACTGACTCAAGAATATGTGGACAAATACTGGGTCGTGGCGTCTCAAACATTCGACAATGTTCAGGACCGTCCGTCAGGCACATACCATCAATTGTGGATTGGACTTCACATCTCCGCTGACCAGTTGAAGAAAGTCCGTGAGTGGGAACGGCACCGCGTTCGCGAAAGCAGGACCAAGCAAGTGGGGGTACTCGGTGGTGCAGGCGTTGCCGCAATAACCATTCTTTCTGGCTTCGTTGGGGTTTTGGCACGCCGGGAAAAGGCTAAACTCAAAGCATGAGCGACGAAGTCCCATTGAATCCGAATTATGCAGAAAAATTAATGGTTGACAGCATCCGTGGAGGCGACACGAATGCATGGCAGCAGTTGATTGATCGGTATGAAGGCCGATTGTTGGCTTTCGTCGGTTCTCGACTATTGGATCGATCCCATGCGGAGGACATCGTTCAAGAGACGTTTGTTGGATTCTTGAACAGCTTACCCAATTTCGACTGCCAACGCCCTTTGGAGAGTTATCTGTTCTCGATCGCGGCCTACAAACTGACGGACCATTTGCGTCGCGAAGGGCGACGACACACTCTTGCCTTCCACACAGGTGAAGACTCCAGCGACGGGGCCCAGCAGGTTCCAGCTCCGTTTCGCGCCGTCAGCAGTATGGCCCGTTCCGTTGAACGTCGCGACACCGAGGAGATCGCGTTGGTGGACGCGTTGAAAGAGCAAATCGAGAAATGGCAATCCAAGTCAGACTGGCAAAAGCTAAAGTGCATTGAGCTGTTGTTCGTCTCTGGTAGCAGCAACAAGGAGACGGCGGAACTGCTTGGAATTACCGAGCAGCAGGTCGCAAATTACAAATCGGATTTTGTGTTAAGAACCAAGACGTTGATAAACCGTTTGGCAAGTCGCGATTCGTTTCCAGAGCTTGATTAGTCAGGACTGTTGACTTAATGACTGGCGGGGTGAACTTGGTAGGTCGCTTCTTCGGTGGCTGGGGCGTGCGCAATCCACTGCGGAAGCATTGAGCCTGAGATCATCCCGAGAATGCTGGCGATCAAGCCTGCGAGCTGGCTAGGAAACTCTTTCCCCCATGACGGAACCAATGTGAACGCAAGCCATACGCCAACTCCAAACACGATACTTGCAATCGCGCCTTGGGTTGTTGCGCCCCGCCAATACAAACCAAAAGCCAAGGGCACAAAGGCGCCAACCAGAGTGATTTGGTAGGCGGCAGAAACCATGTCATAAATTGGTGTTCCGTGCGACACAATGGCATACGTCAAGACGGAAAAGGCAAATACAAAGATGGAAATACGCATCGCTTTTAATAAATGCCGATCGTCGAGAGTTGGCCATAGGTGTCGTAGAATATTCTCCACAAAACTGGTCGACGGTGCTAGCAGCGTCGCAGAAGAGGTCGACTTGATAGCTGAAACCAAAGCCCCAAAGAAAAGCACTTGGGCGAAAAACGGCATATGGTTTAAGATCAATGTGGGCAACACGCGTTGCGGATCGTCCTTTAAAAGTTCCTTCGACTCCACCGGCATAATGATCAATGAGGAGACAACGATAAACATGGGAACAAAGGCAAAAGCCAAATACGACAAGCCTCCGATAACGGCTCCGTTCCGGGCTGTTTTGGCATCTTTTGCAGACATGACTCGTTGGAATACATCCTGTTGAGGAATGGATCCAATCATCATGGTGATGGCTGCACCAACAAAGAACAGCCAATCTTTTACGGTTGGCTCCGGTAATATTCTGAACAGTTCTTTTTCGTTTGCCAGGGCCAGCACTTTGCTAGTGCCGCCGGCTAGGCTCGATGAAATCCATGCAATGTACGACAAACCAATGACCAAAACGATCATTTGGATGAAGTCCGTGTAGACGACTGCGAGCATTCCACCCATGATCACGTAAATCAACACCAAGACAGTTCCAATGACCATTCCGACCGCTGGGCTGATTGCGCCTCCAGAGAGGATCGTAAAGACAAGCCCGAGGGCAGTGATTTGTGCCGCCACCCAGCCGAGGTAGCTCAAAATAATAAGTGTGGAACACAGAATTTCAACCACGATGCCATAGCGGTTGCGAAAGTAATCGCCGATCGTAAGCAAATTCATCTTGTAGAGCTTTTGTGCGAAAAAGAGTCCTACAAAAACTAAACACATTGATGCACCGAAAGGGTCTTCGATGACTTCCCGCATACTCCCGTTAACAAATTTGGCTGGAATACCCAAGACTGTCTCTGCACCGAACCACGTGGCAAAGCTGGTGGTAACAACCATGATCAAGGGAAGTCTATGGCCGGCAACGGCAAAGTCGGTAGTGTTCTTTATCTTTGACCCGGCCCAAGCGCCGATCGCCAACGTGCCAAGCAAGTATAGAATGACGAGGACCAAGAGAGCGATGTTCATGAGACCGTGTTCTGATTGGGTCCGATTTGGTTTGAGAGGATGTAAATAACGATTCGTAAAGGGTCGGTCGATTTTTCGGCCGACGTGGCAATACGCGGCTGTTCGCGCCGCTCCGCTATTAGGGGAGCGGCCGTATTGTTCTTACCGAAAGCGAATACCCCTAGTGCTCTGTCCAGATAAAAATTTGGGTTGGCAATGGTAGCCGAACTCGCTTGAGTTCGGTTTTTCGTTGCGGCACTGAAGTCTGGCGACTCCAGCTACCCTAAAATTTAACCTGGATAAAGCATTAGCATAGAACCAGGGGGATGACTTCGTTAGTTTCGTTCGCTCAAAAACGAGAGGGGGATAATCGAACCGTCCTTGTCGCGGCAATCCATTTCTAAGAACTCGGGGAAGGGCGTATCGCTCCCCAGGATCTGAATGCTGACTTTGGACGATTCCTCCAACTCGATAATTTCACGACGTTTGCGGTTGTTGAGATACGACGCAACGTTTTCATTCACCTTGACGATAACTTTCGCGGCGTTCTGCATTTGGCAGGCCATCATCAACAATCGCGTTACTTCGATCGACATACTCTCAGCGGTCTTAACTAAACTTCGACCGCGGCAGCACGGGCAATCTTCATACACACTTCGTTTGAAACTCGGCCGAATCCTTTGACGCGTCATTTCGATTAAGCCGAAAGGGCTTGTGCGTAGGATCTTCGTGCGGGCTTTATCGCGAAGCATGGCATCGCGCAAGGTTTTTTCCACTTTGCGTCGGTGAGACTCTTTTCGCATATCGATAAAATCGTTTACGATGACTCCCCCGAGATCCCGCAACCGAAGCTGCCGAGCAATTTCTTTTGCTGCGGACATATTGAGGTGGAATGCATTCTCTTCTGCATTCTCGTCGCCGCCTCGGAAGTTACCGCTATTGACGTCGATGGCCACCAACGCTTCCGTTTGATCGATAACGATCGAGCCGCCACCCTTGAGCGGTACAATGCGTTGGTGGATGCGATTGATCTCTTGTTCCAGTTTATATCGGTAGAACAGTGGCTCGCGTCCGTCGTACATTTCAAGTCGGTCCGCAACTCGCGGCATCACGAGCTCTACAAACTCTTTTGCTCGTTGGTAGGCTTCGGGATGATCGATGACGACCGAATCGATGTCTTCGGTAAACGTATCGCGAATCGTTCGAATGAGGATATCGCTCTCTTCGTAGACATCGCAAGGAGCAGGTGCCGTCTTGATGCGTTTGACGATCACCTTCCACAATCGAAGCAAATAGGCCACATCGCGAGAAAGCTCATTGCGTGTTCGCTCGGAGCCAGCCGTTCGAACGATGAACCCGACACCCTTTGGCAAACGCAGGTCGAGCATCATCGCGCGAAGCTTGCGACGCAAGTCTTCGTCTTCGATTTTGCGGCTGACACCTACGCGACCCAGTGCCGGCATCAAGACCAAGTAGCGACCTGGAATGCTGATGTAGGTTGAGAGCGTTGGTCCCTTGGTGCCGATTCCTTCTTTGATGACCTGCACAAGGACTTCATCGCCACGACGAAAGATCTCTTGAATGGGCGGCTTGAATCGCGGTCGACCGCTTCTCAGTTTGTTGTTGCGACGGGGACCATTTCGCCCATTTCTGCGCGGGGCTTTTTCGCCGTCATCATCCACGTCATCCTCGTCTGCAACTTCCTCGGGTTCCTCATCGGAATTGTCGTCGTCAACGTCCGAGTACGATCCGTCCATGATTTCGTCTGGATCGTAGCCGGCTTGGCGAAAGTATTGAGCTTCGATGTCGCTTATGTGGAGGAAGCCGTTTCGACCGACACCAAAGTCGACGAATGCAGCTTGTATACTTGGCTCGATGTTAACGATCTTGCCTTTGTAAATGTTGCCAACCCAATTGTTTTGGCTTGTGCGTTCGGTGTACAGTTCTTCCAAAACTCCGTCTTCCAGTAAGGCGATTCGGCATTCTTCGGTTTGGGAGACATTGATGAGCATTTCCTTCTTCATCGGTACTGTTGGTTCCTTTCGATTGTCATCATCTTGTTTTGGCCTCGGTCGAACAGTTTGAACGAACCATGCGAGCGGGCCAATCGTGTGGATGGTGAATTTGTTTTGATGTTTATGCTTGCAATACGATTTCGGGCACGAGCCCTGCTAATTGATTCATCAAGAATGCGTCGACTTCGCGAGCCGTCGAAAGACGTAGTGCTCGCCATGCCATTGCTTCGCATTGGCCGATGGTGACCGAGCGAATCGCTTTCTTGAGGATTGGAATCGCGGCTGGAGCTAAGCTCAGCGTTCGAATTCCCATTCCGACCAGCAGCAACGCATAAGCAGGATTATTGCTCATCTCGCCACAGACGCTGGTCGATTTCTTTTTCTCCGATGCAATCTGATGAGTTCGTTGGATCAACCGAAGAACTGCCGGATCGCACGCTTGGTAGAGATCAGCGACGGAGTCGTTGCTGCGGTCTACGGCAAGCGTATATTGCGTCAAGTCATTTGTGCCGATACTTACAAAATCGATTTCATCAATGAAACGATCTAGCATCAGAACCGCCGCAGGAACCTCGACCATCATCCCGACTTGAACGGCGCATTGAATGTGTTTGCCTTCGGCTGCAAGATCTTCCGACACCGAGCGGAGCAAGAAGCGGGCGCTTCTCAGTTCATCAAGCGTCGTGATCATAGGAAACATCACACGCACATCCCCCAGACAAGCCGCTCGCAAAATGGCGCGGACTTGAATGCGAAAAAGCGGTGGGTTACGAAGACTCAAACGAATGCTGCGCAGACCGAGAAATGGATTATTTTCCGGCTCTACCAACATCGTCATACCCATTTTGTCCGCACCTAAGTCGAGTGTGCGAATGACAACTGGGCGGTTCTGCATATCGCGAACTACTTGCGCATATGCTTGATAGTGTTCCTCCTCTGTGGGCTCTTGATCGCGCCCCAAATAGAGAAACTCTGTTCGATATAGACCAACACCGTCGGCACCGCGAGCGACGCACGACGCGGCTTCGTTAGGGAATTCGAGGTTGGCCATCAACTCGATGCGAACACCATCGCTGGTGCTGGCTGGTAAATCCCGAATCTCCTGCAACTGGGTGGCGATCGATTCGCGAAATAAACGTCGCTCTTTGTAACGATCGCGAGTTTCATCGTTCGGCGAAACGATGATTCGACCCAAGTGGCCATCGATGATCACTTCGTCGCCACTGCGGATGTTATGCAGAAAATTTCCAACGCCGACCACGGCAGGAATTTCCATCCCGCGGGCGACGATGGCGGTGTGACCGCCGGAGCCACCCGCCTCGGTACATATGCCAAGCACTTTCTCAGGGTCGAAACTAGCCGTTTCGCCTGGAGTCAAGTCATGGCTGACGATAATCGCTTCGTGAGGTAAAGTTTTGAGGGTCTCCATCGGCTGACCGGTCAATACCTCCAGCAGGGATCGCTCAACGTCGCGTATATCTGCAGCTCGTTCCGAGAGAAAGGAACTAGTCGACTTGCGAAATGCCGCAGCATATTTTGTAAAGACTTCGCTAACCGCGTATTCGGCAGAATAAGCCTTCTTTCGAATGAGGCTTTCTAGTTCCGTTTGCAATTGTGGATCGCTGAGGACTTGCAACTGGGCAGAAAAGATATCGCCGATTCGTTCGCCAAGTTTGTCTGCGGTGGACTGTCGATTGGATTCGAGTTTGAGACTTGCTTGCCTTACCGCATCTACGAACCGCTGCCACTCGCGTTCGTCTTCACCGACGGCGACCAAGCAACGAGTAATTCGGTAGCCCTCGCGATCAAACACGAGTGCTCGTCCAATCGCGACACCGGGCGATACCGCGATGCCTTGCAATTCCAGCATGCTGAAATGATCTATCTGGTTTGGTAAACGCGTCGCCGCGTCCGTGTTAAAAAACGGTTGGTTCGAAAAACACCTAGTTCGAAAATCTCCGAGACTCTCGATACCATCCTATGTCGCTGATTCGACATTTTATTCGTCGAACTGCTGGCTGAACATCAAGCTAATCACGCGAATCGCTTCCTCTGCATCAGGACCTTGAGCTCTCAAAAGCAGCTCGCAATCCTGAGGCGCGCCTAGAGTTAGGAGGCTCAAAATGCTGCGACAGTCGGCGATTTGACCAGCACGTTCCAATTCTAGCTGACATTGAAAACCAGTCGTGGCCTGGACCAGTTTGAGGGCAGGCCTCATATGCAAACCTTCTGGATTTCGAACGGTCACAGTGCATTGTTGGAATTCCGATGTCATACGGTTCACTATGCGCCGAATTGGTTTCCGTCAGCTTCTTCCAACAACTGCACAATGTCGTCGGGCGTAGTCGCTTGACGCAAGAATCGGCAGAAAGTGTCATCTCGCAACTGCCGCGAAATGTTTTCGAGGGCTCTTAGGTGATCGCCAGGACGATCGGGCGGAGAAACCAACAAAAAGAATAACGATGCGACTTGCCCATCGAGCGATTCAAAGTCCAAGCCGGTTTGGCTAACGCCAACGGTTCCAATCAGCTTTCCAACACTTGCGTGTTTTGTATGAGGAACAGCAACACCGCGGCCGATGCCGGTGCTACCCAGTTCTTCACGCTTCATGATCGCTTTGATTATGTCTTCTTGGTCGGCAGCCTTGATTTCGCCAGCTTCCACCAACGCGTGAACCAATTCCGCGATCACGCCCTCTTTGGTCGTCGCAGCCAGTTCTGCTCGAATCGCTTTCGGGGTTATAAAAACAGAAAACTTCATTACTTGAGGACCCTTGCAACTAACCAGCGATTCCCCTCCGGCACATGGTTGAGCCGAATAGCGGAGATCGAATGATGAAATGAATGAGAATTGGAAACAGGGATATTTAGAGCCTAAACTTCTTCGCCCCCGGCATGTTTGATACCGATGGCCTTGTGTTCGGTGACCTTTTCTTTGTGCTTGCGAATTTGTTGCTCCACTTTGCCGATGCACAAATCGAGCGAAGATAGAATCGAATTCGACTGGGCGGTCGCCACAAAATCGTGCACGTGTTCGGCAGAAACGTTGATTTCAACCGTTGGTTTATCGAGGTGCTCAAGATCAACCGTGACGTCAATCGCGTTAATTCGATCAAACAACCTGCGCACCTTTTCGACCTTTTCGACGATAATTGCTTGGTCTTCTGGTTTAAGGTGGCCATGACGGGCTGATACATTGGTTCGCACGGAACTTACTCCATTCGGAGGAGAATGTGAAAAGAAACTGACTAGGACACGGGAAAACGATCTCGGATTTGCGTTGAATGAGTCGTCCTGTCCTCTGGAATTGTAACTCTTTCCTGGAAAGCCCACAAATCCCCGCGTGCTCCGTTCGACCAGTTGTGGGCAAGTTTGCGGTTAAAGCTTGGCTTATTTTGCCAATTGCAGGAGCTTTCGGACAGGCCTGGGATTTCTTTGACTGTAGAAGCTACGACTGATTTCGACTAGAATCGGCGGGATCGAAGCAGCTGACGTTCGCCCAACAGTAAGCACTTTCGGTACAAAGAAGTGTTCGTGTAGAGGAGCGGCGCGAGCCACCTGGTGAATTTCTAAGCGATTTGCGGATCCTCACCCCTGTCAAGTTTGCGCTGTTCCCCAAAAAGAGTGAGTGACCTTGCGCTCTCGCCAAATAACGGCGAAATACGCTTTGCGGTCCCCCGTTTCCTAACTCCGTTCAAGAATCCACCAAAAATGAAACAGCTCAGCACCAATCGACGCGATTTTATCAGCACTACCGTTTCTGCTGGCGTTTCCGCTGGCCTTGCCGCCGGACTCGCACAAGGGGGTTTCTTTTCGGCTCCAACCTACGCCAACGAAAATAAGAAACTGGGATTTGCTCTCGTCGGATTGGGGGGACTTGCCACCAATCAAATCGCTCCAGGACTATTGACTTCATCCCATTGCAAGCTAACCGCGATTGTAACGGGCACCCCCGAAAAAGAAAAAAAGTGGGCTGATAAGTACGGGATCGGTCGCGATCACATCTACAACTACGAGAGTTTTGATAAGATCGCCTCGGATGATTCGGTCGACGTAATCTACATTGTACTGCCCAATAGCATGCACGCCGAATACACGATCCGAGCCGCAAAAGCGGGCAAGCACGTCCTGTGCGAAAAGCCAATGGCCAACACCGCCGCCGATTGCCGCGACATGATCGCAGCCTGCAAAGCAGCCGATCGAAAACTCGCCGTCGGATATCGCTGCCAATACGAACCCCATCATCTGAAAAGCATGGAAATGGCACACAATAAGGAACTCGGTGCTATCAAGATGATCGAGGCTGGTTTTGGATTTAAGATCGGCGATCCAACTCAATGGCGATTGAAAAAGAAACTGGCTGGCGGTGGTGCATTGATGGATGTGGGGATCTACGCATTGCAAGCGTGTCGTTGCTTGCTCCGCGAAGAACCAACCATGATTACGGCACAGGAAACGAAAACCGACGCGGTCAAGTTTGCCGAAGTTGAC
>Ga0194045_1000167_pt1 | contig 20925 bp, 12 predicted proteins | sample JunL6211m_MetaG_FD_161686 | JGI IMG/M metagenome (GOLD analysis project Ga0194045, IMG submission 161686) | Anoxic zone freshwater microbial communities from boreal shield lake in IISD Experimental Lakes Area, Ontario, Canada - Jun2016-L626-11m | ecosystem: Environmental > Aquatic > Freshwater >...
CCATCAGGAGCTTTCCCACCACCACCCGAAGAGGCGCCGCCTCCCGAGCCACCAGCACCCCCACCACAAGCAGAGAGCACCACAGCAGCAAGCGACAACATGGCAATACGTATGCGCATGCGAGGACTCACTGTTACTCCGATCGTACTAATAGCCAACGTTTACTTTTTGACGTTTATACGTTATCACCGATCAATTTTCTTGTCTCATCGCCCTCGGTATTTGAGCCGTCTCAGCAGATTTAAAGCGTTTTGCTGGCGATGCAAGCGCCCAATGTCACGCCTGAATTCAGACCAATCGAGTAATGAATCCCGCCGTACAGACGTGAAATACTCGCCTCTTTTGCTGCGGCATCGAACGAAGCAAAGGTGCGAGGCAACACGTCGAATGAGCCCAAAGACTCTTCGGTCATTCCATAACCGGGGTCAGTGAATTTCCATACGCCAAAGTACGAAGTGAGGGTGTCTGCTGCAGCACGAGAAATTGTGGAGTGTCCTGACGGGTACTCAGGAAACGCAGGAGTTGTTAAATAAGAAGTCCACGTAGGGTCGCTGCGTTCCAAAACGGTGACCGGTCGCTCCACCATGTATTGGTACTTCAATTTCCAGCCCACGATGAAGGCATCGGCGATAGACATCATGGTGTGGGCGACAATCCGAATTGCCTCAAGTGCAGTCGATTGATGATCTATGGCGGCATTCAATGCAATGACTAACCAATGCCCCGATGGAGTTCCGGTACGTCCACGACTGTCGTCCCAAAACCTGGCGATGTCTTTTTGTTCTTCTGTGAGGCTCTTCGCAACAGTGGCAACTTCATCTGCCGCGCCCTGGAATGGCGAAAGTGCAGCACCAGAGGTAGGTGGAGCTGGAAGCGTACAGTCGCCTGAATGAGCAAAAAACATTTTCAACGTTCCCCAACCCGGGTCGATAGCAGGTTGAAATCCTGGTGGGGTTGGAGTCCAGATACCTGGGCCTTTTGTATCGGGTGGCATCATTGTTTTTGCTTCTTCAAAACCATCTGTTTTTGCTCGGGCAACTACTGCGTCTGACACTGCAATACCGAATGCGATGGACGCAGCAACGTCTTTTGCTGGTAAATCTCGTGACACGCTTTGCAGAACTTGATCGCGTCGTTCGCCGAAAGTTGTCTTGGCTGCTGGAACGGGGAAGAGATTCCTCGCGACTGATGAGCCCGCGGCGAGTGCTGCAATCACCGGGTTAATGGAGCTATCTGCTTGAGGAACCGATGGAGCAGCATTCATTTGTTTGCGCAGGGCATCGTCTGAAGAAGTTGATGCAAGGAACATTGCACTGGCGACATAGGCGTATAGGCGACTCGCTTTAGTTGGGCTGATGTGGTCACGAGAAACACGTACCGTCAATTCAGTCATCAACGATTTCACTTCAAGAGCTCCACGCGTATCTGGATTTTTTGCTTGTGTCGATGAACTAACAGAAAAGCTCGCCAACAACGCTATTGCAATACTGGAAGAGACAACGCGCTTCAGCATGATCCACCTGCTACTTCCCCGTTTGGCATCGTTGTTTTGCACAAAAATGCACCAGTCAGTTTGTCGTTGCCAGTTGCACCGGAAAAATTGGCATCGGTGGCAAATGCTCCAATAAAGTCGGCATTCACTAATTCTGCCTTTTTAAAATTCGCTCCTGACAGGCGAGTGTGCCCCATATTTGCACCATCCATTTTCGCCCCATCAAAGGTGGCGCGCATGAGAATGGCATCTTCGAAATTTGCTCCCGCTACGTCGGCACCATAGAAGTTCGCCTGCGTAAGGTTGGCCTGGGAAAAATTAGAACCCGCTAGATGAGCCCGTCGGAAATCGATGCCCGAAAGATCCTTACCACTGAAGTTGGCGCCTGCAAGATCTGCGCCTTGACAAGAAGCATCCGCATCTACATCACACTGCGGAATCGCTGCACTTGTGTCTTGCGATGAAGAAGTGCTGCCACCGCTACAACTTGCCAGAGCACAGAGCGCCAGACCCGCAACAGCAGTTCTCTTGAACAAATTCATTGAGGTTCCCTAATGGTCACTACTTGATTTGGTTTTACATCCGTTAGTACAACACTCTTCTTGCTCGCTGGAAACTCCACCTTGATCGAAGCCACTTTGCCGCGGAAATTATTCAAACCAAAATGAGTTACTTCGCCATCTTGAGTAAGGAATGAACCAGTTGTTCCCACAAACGCTTTCATTACATCAGCTCCCTCAATCGGGGTGACCGTTATTTTTGCGCCAAGAGCATCGGCATTAGATGTGGTACCTACAACCTTCACACCTAGCCACTTCCCTACGTTGGCGGTGGTGTTATGCAGGAACAACGGGGTATTCGCATCACGGGTAATGAAGAGATCTTGCCGGCCATCGTTGTCGGCATCGAAAACGATGACTCCTTTTGAGGGTTGCGTATTAGTGATTCCTGCAAGTTTTGCCTTTTCAGAAAAATTCCCAAATCCGTCGTCTATCCACAAACGAATGGGGTCATGTCGCCAACAGTCTGGGCTGTCTTTCCATGGAATAGCCATGCCAGCGGCAGTAACTACATCATGTTTCCCAGCGTTGGTGGTGTCAATAAAGTTCACTCCCCAACCCCAGTTGCTATTGCGAATTCCTGCTTCATCGGTGACCTCTTCAAATTTCCGCTTTCCGGAATAAAAGTAGAGCCTGTTGCCCGTTCGTACCAGGCTTGAGCCATCGTTGCATTCAGTGCGTGTTCTGATGGACGTCACGAGCATCGCCAATTTTTGTTGTTTACCAAAAAAGCCAACAGCCATTCCCATGCCGTTTTCTTCCTTGCCAAGGTCAGCATCGACAGTTCCGTTAGTAAATGTGCCATCACCGTTGTTCCAATAGAAACGGCTTTGTCCAAAGTCCATCGCAATTGCTAGGTCCGGGAGTCCATCTCCATCAAAGTCGGTGAAGCTCGAACTAAAGGAGTAGACCAGTTCGATGCGTGACTCAAGTTTGACACCAGCTTTTTCTGTAGTGTCTTCAAAAAATCCAGGCTTTCCCGATGCACCGAGGTTACGGAAAAGACGTGAATGAGAGGGAACAACGAACTCAGAGGTATCGGTGGTTTGCCATTCATTGGTGTGGAAATCGACCCATCCGTCGTTGTCGTAATCACCGAAAGAAATTCCCATTCCAGAATGAGGCCGTCCGTCGATCATTGCAACGCCGCGCTCTACAGCTTTCTCACTGAATTTTCCGCTGCCATCGTTAATGAGCAAATACAATTGTTTTCCAGCAAGCGAGGTAATAACAATATCTTGATCGCCATCTTTGTCAATGTCGGCTGCTGCTACGCCATTTGTGCTCGAGGTTATTTTTTCGAACGCGGAACCTTTAGTTTCATCAATAAACAACACCTTCTTTTTGGTGCTCTTGTTGATGTACAACAACGGATGGTTGTACAAACGCGTAAAAATGATGTCGTCGAGTCCATCGCCATTGACATCGACTGCAGCTGCTCCCCCGGCAGACCTTTCGGGGTCACATTGCCGCGATAAGTCACGCGCCACATTTGGCGGGGTAACTACAGGGAATGCGGCCTTAATGACTGATGGGTTAAACAAGCAGTCTTTTTCTTCCGCACGCTTACCGTGTGAAGTGACAAAGCCTGCCGATTGTGATTCATCAGTGAAAGCTGGCAGCGCTGCAGCCACATACGACTTCGATGACCCACCACATGAAATCAGGGTTGTTGCTAACGAGACTGTCGCTAACAACAACCCTGATTTTACGAACTTTGACATTGCATCCCTCTATAAATCATCGGAGGTTGAAACTCCAACCCCACAGGCTGATCCAAATATTTCCAGGGTTGGTATTGAACCCGAGTCCGGCGTTGATCCACCGTCCCCAGCCACCCCAACCGCAACGCAGGCATGTGTCGTGCCATCCACCCCACCAGCAGTCAAGTGTGTGTCCGTCCATCCATGCCGAACCGCTAGCAGCGATCGAGATGTACGGCGCCCAACTTGTGATGGTGATAGTTGATGCAAATGATGCGCCGAAGCACACTTCAACAACACCCAAGTTGACGCAGTAGCTCCAACTCCATGGTCCAGCAGCAGCGGTGAACTGGAAGGATCCGTCACCATTGATGTTGCCCCACATGCGGAACCCCACGCCAGCAAAAGTAAGCCATGCGTCGATTTGTACGTATGTAGCAACACGAACATTGCCATAAACCGGAACTGAGGTACATACGTTGTTGCCCCATGAACCAAACATCGGACGACACTGCTGATTCCATGCAACCACTTGATTGGCGATGTTCGACATCTTGAAGTTACCGCCAGCGCTGACGCCAGGGAAGTTCACGCCGACGTTAATAGTGGTATCGAATGATCCATCGGCACCAATCCAGAGCGCACCCGAGCCGCTGATACCTGCAATACCCACAGAGATGCTTGCGTAGAGACCAGCTTGTCCCGGTTCGTTGGAGATACGGAAGTTTGCGTTTGCTCCAGCAATTCCTGCAGCGCGCAAGCTTGCCGAACCGGCCATGGTGAAACGAGTTGTACCACCGCTGGTATAGAAGTTCCCTTGGAACGCTACGTCAACTGCACCCATCACACGAATATTTGCACTCATCGCAAATTGCCATGTGTTGCCATTCTTTGAACCACTCACGCTCACCGCAGCACTAAATGCCACGAGGTTGAGGTTTCCAGATCCGGTGAATGAGAAGTTACCCGTTGTGTCGAATGAACCAGCGATATACACCTGGCCACCAACATCGCCTGCGCCCATTGCCCAGTTGGCATTGAAGTCGCCGTACACCACATTTTGCGCACGACCAATAACAATGTTTCCTGAACCAGGGAAACCTCCAAGACTCATTGGAATATTGGTTGCAGCAATACGGAAGTCACCCGCTGCCGCGGCAACACTTTGGCCCGCACGGTTCACGATATTTACACCTGAACCGGCCTGCCATACGAACTGGCCACTTACTTGTGCAGAGAACACGCCACCCACAGATGCTGTTGCAGTGATGGATACCTGGTTACCGTTCAAGAAGCCCGACGCAGTACCCAAGTTGTAGCCACCCAAGGAAGCTGCAGCGCTGAAGGCAATGTTTGGCACCTGGCCCTTCGTGTAAGCAATATCAAATTTACCGTTCAAGGTCACCACACCCGCAATGGTGCGCTGTAGTTGCAAGCTTGCATTAAGTGACTGCAATTGGTAGTTCGACATTTGCATGTTCAATGCAACAGTTGCATCGGTACCGAGAATATTGAAACTGCCGCCTGCGATGATATTTGCATATCCCTTTGCTGGCTTCAGGTTCATTGTCACTGTTGCATTACGTATTTCGAGATACGACGGAACAATGACAAGGTTCGCAATAGAACCGGTCATATCGATATACGGACCATCGGTGGTGTTCGCCCCCGCCTTACCGCTCACCGAAACTTTTGTTGAACCAATGGTGATTCCACCGGCAAATGAAACGTAGTTATCGGTTGGGGAAATCTTGATTCCCATACGTGTTTCGTCGAGTTTCACAGGACCAACGTTGAAGGCCCCAATTGCCATATCGGCTTCTAGCGAGAACGGGCTCGTGCCAATTTTCGCATTCACCGACACGCTGGTGCCAAAGACGGTTCCTACGAAGCCAGCAGCTACACCAGGATCATATTTCACGTTTCCAATTTGGCAACCAAATGGCGCAATGGTGAGGTTCATGTAGGTAGAGGTAAGAACTCCACCCGCAATGTTTGCCACTTTTGCTGTACCCGCAGCGATGGTGGTGCCATCGGCTTGCAAGGTACCTGCCTGGAATGAGAAGCAGGGCTGACTAATGTCGATGTTTGCTGCCAAACGGACAGCTACCCCGGCTTCCATACCTAATGGAGCACGCCAGCTCGCGGGCAAGATTGCTGTTGCAGCAATACCGAAGCTTGGCAAAGGCATTGGAGCCGTGAGAGTAACACCCATTTGAATTGCGGCTTCACTAAGCGTGAGGTCGTTGATTCCGAATGCGTTCTTCCATACGAATGGCGCACCAGTTGTCTTATCTTTTCCAAGACTCAAGCTGAGGCTAATGCGTGTTGTTGAAACCGTTCCACGAATTTCTAATGGAACGGGAACTTCATTTGACGCACCGGTCAACATTTCTGTTTGACCAATCAAGCTCATTGATGGAGACGGTGATCCACTCACTTCAAAGCCAAGAGCCGTGAAGCGCATGGAGGAGCCGCCCGACTTGTACATGTACCAGTTGTCGGGTGTTGGCAACATGATTTGAATTGTTGGCAACTTGCCACCGGCAAGGTCTTTCAGCGGAATTGTTACTGGAACAACAGTGAGTGTTGGCTGCTTGAGCAGGTCACGCAACCAACTTGGAACACTGAATCCTGCGAGCAAAGTTGGGTTCAACTTTGGCACAGTTACCTTGCCGAGGTTTACCGCATTTGGCAATACAACGTTTGCAGCCGCATACGTTGAGAATGCAAACGAGGCATTTGACAAGGTGAGACCAGCAACCGGAGTCCAGTCGTTCATACCACCAGAAATCAGCACACCTTGCGCACTGAACGTTGCACTCATCGACAACGTGGTACCCAAAATGTCAGAAGCACCAGCAATTGTTGCCGATATGCCAGTGGCACTCGCATATTGCAGCGAGAGCGACGGTGTTTTAATAACCACACCTGCTGTCACGGTGATATCAGGGAAAGTCGCTGTCAACGTTGAGGTTGATTTCGTGAATGTTCCCGTCAAAGTTGCTGGGCCTTGGAAACCGGCGCCCACATCAACCGAGACTTTTCCGGTTGCAGTAAAGGCAAGAGCACAGGCAGAACCCACCGTGCAAGTGGCATTGATGCTCGCGCCTGCTTCTGCAATTTTCACACCTGGGAATGGCAACCAGTCGGAGGTGTTCTTAAATGAAGCGGCGAAAGTTTTGGTATTCCCATTACGGGCCATTGAACCGGTGATACCGGACATTGGCAAAGACAACCCAGGGAACGGAGTCCATGTAGGACTATTTCCTGTTTTGAATGAAATATTGAACGAGTACTGAGTTGAGCTCGTGTAGTTCAAACCAAAACCAACAGTGAGTGCATCGGTCGTAGTACCAATGGTAATTTCACCATCGCCATTAATAACCGTGCTACCTGTTGTATTGCCCAGGCTCATGTTCAGTGACTTCACTGTGACGCCATCAACAATTGTTGTTGGTGCCTTCACAGCTACAGAGAGACTGTAAATAAGACCCGCAGTTTTATTTGCACGTGAAACGGATCCAGATACGTCAATGTTCGAAGATGTATAAGCGGCGTTCATAGAGAATGCTCCTGTTGCCAGAGTCATGTCGCCACCAACCGAGATTGCACCAAATGCTGCACCACCAGTTGCTGTCAGTTGTTTCACGGCATCGGGGATTGGCATTGAGAGCAATAGTTTTGGAGTACCGACAGGCAACGAGATTGGAGTAAAGGTGAGGTTCGGAACAGTTGGTGTCCAGCTCACATTTGCAGGAGCCTTCAACAACCAAGCGAACTGACCGCCATCAAAACCAATGTCGGTTCCAGAGAAGGTGAACTTAGGAACAGTTCCCACAAGTAATACACCAGCAGAACTGAACTTCATGGAACCAGCAAGAGTTGCGCCGAACATCGAGAAGTTACCCGACAATGTTGCTGATGCTTTTTCTGTGCTGGTCTTGGCAGGTATTGAAAGCGCCAATGTTGGTGCAGTCAATTTGATATCACCTGTTGTGGAGAAGATGAGGTCGTTGAATGTTGCAGAGAAGGAGAACCCGGCAGCAGTCAAACTTCCTGTGACATTGGCAGAACTTAAACCACTAATGCCCAAGTCAAAATCAAGAGTTCCGGTCACATTGAAAGTAGGTATGCATGTTGCACCTACAGCACAAGTAAGTGCTGCAGTTGCGTTGACATTGCTGACCGACAAACCAGAAACTGGCTTCCATGGACCAGCGGTTGACATTGCAAGGCTCAATACGGTGCCAGTTGCGTTTCGCACCAAGGAACCGCTAGCGGTACCGAGGCTGAGCGCATCTCCACCATTCACGGGGAACGATGCACCCGTTGCACCAATTGACATGGCCACACTGAAGTCGGTAGCTGAGTTATAGGTGAGTGATCCATTGACTGCAAGAACGGTGGAGTCGGGAAGAGTTACTTCTACCCCACCAGTTCCTGTGAATGTGACGGCTGCACCAGCAGTTGCGTTACCAAATGCGAAGTCAAGACCAGTGAGTTTCACTGAACTGTTCATTGCAATTGCTTTTTTGATTTTTCCGGTGAGGTTGTACTTGTACGGGTCACCAGTCTTCGCACGGCTTATTGCACCAGCAGCATCGAGCGTGTCATTCGACATCGACGCAGCAAGCGAGAATGCACCAGTTGAGAAGTCGACATCACCATCGAGGGCAATATCGCCAACGGAAGACACCAATGAACCTGCAAAACCAGAGATTTGGCTAGGTACAGCAATAGCTAGGTCGATACGCGGAACCTTGGGAGTGAGGTTCACCGACTTGAAGCTTGGCAATGAAGGAACTTTTGGAGCGAACCCGGTGAGTGCGCCAGAAGACCAAGCGAGTTGACCGGGTTTGAATACTGGACCACTATCGCCAAAGAGTTTGATTTCTGGAAGATCGGCAGTGAGCAAGATGTTTGTTTTGCTGAACACTGCAGATGCGGTAACGGTTGCACCAAATACCGATGCTGAACCACTCAAAGTAATTGTGGTGGTCTGATCGGTTGCGCCCACTTTTGTTGCATCAATAGAAAGCGATGCCGACTTGAGGTCGAGACCAGCAACGATGGGGAGCGAATCAATAGAAGCTTTAAAGGAAGCTGCCTTCGTTACGCTGTCGAAGTTGCCCTCAAGTTTTCCAGTCGTTGCTGTTGAACCCAAGGTGATTTCTGCATCTGCGGTCAACTTTAAGGCCACTGCACATGCTGCGTCGGCGGCGCACTTAGCGGTTGCTGCAATTGTTGGGGTCTTGAGCGCAAGACCCGACATTGGTGTCAAGTTGCTACCCACAACAGTGATGGCAATATCGCGAGCACCATCGACATTGGTATACGTACCAGATGCGCTTGACAGCGGAATCACTACATCTTTTGCTGCAGTCCAGGTGCCGTTTGGCGTGGTTGCAGTAACGGAAAGTGAATGATTCTTTGCGTCGGTGTACGACAGGTCTGCTGACAACTCAAGAGCTGAAGGTGCGGTGCCAATTGTTACTTTTCCTGAACCCGTAATAACACCGTCAGCATTGCGTGAAGCCGACAACGAAGTAAGAACCACTCCGGTGGTCAATGTGACTGGGCCCTCGAGCGAACCTGAGAGAGAAACCTTTGTGGCAGTTGTTGGTGAAGTCTTTGTGACTTTTCCAGCAAAGTTCACCACCGTGCCAAAGAGATTCACTGCATCGGTCATGGAACCATCAAGTGTGAAGGTTCCGTTAGAAGCAATGGCTCCGAATACGCGCACTGTTGGTGTTTTACCATTAGCTGGCGTACCTGTTGCGTTTGCATCAAGCGAAACTGCTTTGACACCTGCAGCATCGACACTGAAACGCAGTGCAGCGCTAGCGGTGTAACCACTTGGCAATGTAAGGAATGGCATTGATGCCGCAATAACTTCACCTTCAAAGGCACCAACAGAAACTGCTGCGCCAGTGAACGGGATGAAGAGGCCAACCGCATCGGTTGCAGCAATAGCGAACTGTGGCGAACCCCAGTCGGCTGGGCCAGTAAAGCGCGCAGTGCGAATAGTGAGACCATAAGCAGACACTGAACCTGAAGCGTCGGAAACTGTGAGGTAGTTGCCCAATGAGAAGCCGGCGCCCGCGAACGAGACCTTCGAGCTCTCCAGGCAAGTGTCTGAGCTCACAGTGAATTGGGTGAGGTCGAGTCCACCGATACCAATGGCATCAATAGTTGACTGCACGCTGCTCAATGTTTTCTTTGAAGCTGCCTCAACAAAGTTGCAGAGTGCTCGAGGCGCACCTGCTGGTTTGAGTTCAAGAGCAACTTCAGCAGAAGCTTTTGCGCCCGTTCCGTCGGTGACCACAACTTGAAGCACTGCATCGCCCATTGCACCAGTTGCAGCAATGGTGACTGCTGCAGCTCCAGCGTTGTTCAAAGTCAGTGGGGTACCTGAAACTTGTGTCCAGGCGTAGCTCAATGTGCCACTACCCGAACCAACAGCTGTCAATGTGAACGCTTGTGCGGTATCAACAACAACTGGGCCATCTGCACCCGTAATGGAAGCCGAAACCACTGGTGCGCCACCAGAGCCAATAACAACCGTGACCAAGTCAGAAGACTTGAGTCCACGAGAGTCGGTTGCTTCAACGCGCAACTGCACTGTTACGTTTGCTGCAGGAGCGGTAAAGCTCAGCGTTGCTGCGTTGGTTGTTGCAGCAGCTATGACCGATGGAGTTGGTCCTGAAGCTTGCGACCAAGAGTAGGTAACTGCACCAACACCGGTAGCGGCTGCAGTGAGTGACACTGCTGCGCTTTGCGCAACTGTTACCGAGCTTGCACCGAAGACGTTGCCGTTTACCGTTACACCGGTAGATGTAATTGGACTATATGAAGCATCGCCAGTTCCAGAAGTTGGAGCGGTAGCACGAACAACTTGATTTGCCGAAACACTTTGTTTTGGCACGCGATGAAGAACCGATGAGCCACTTCCGCTAGCAGTTTTACCTGTTGGTCCGCTCACTGTTGGTAGAGGAATAATGGTCACAGAAGCGCGCACTGTTGAAGAAGAGCCAGAATCGGTAGCCGTTACTTCAAACATGAGCGTGGTGTCTGCAGTAACAACTGGTGCTGCAAACATTGCCGAAGGACCGTTAGGAACCTTGCCATCAGTCCACTTCACTACAGGCGAAATTGCCTTGCAATCTCCGCCTGAGTTCTTGACATCAGTTGCCGTTGTGCACAACTGCTTCCATGCATACGCGGCACCATCGCCGTTGCCTTCAGTTGTTAACAATACGGTTGAAGCAACACGATTACCTTGGGCATCAACGATCTGATCGATGACCGTGCCTGGCCCGGCAACTGTGAAGGACAACATCGGGCGAAGATCTACTGAGAGGTTTGACCCACGACCCGCAGCAATATTGCGTGAGGTGCCATACAACGAGGCAGCCTGCAAGTTGAGCGACTTTGAGGATTTATTTGTTGATTCGTAGCTCACACTGAGAGCTGGAGTTTCTGTACCAACCTTCAGAGCAGGAGTACGCGAGCACACAGTGAAACCTGAAGACAATGCAGTGCCCAATCGAGCGCACTTCCATGAATCGCCGGTAACGCCAGTGATACGACCATCTTTCACACCAGGAACCACAACAAATTGTGCTTTGGCATCGGTATCGCCACTGTTACGCAACGTCAATGTTGCAACAGCCTTACCACCTGGGCGAGGGCCAGCAGGAGCCAAGAATGAAGGAACCAAATCAGTTTTATCTTCAGAAATGTCAACGGTCATACCGAAGCGCGCAATGGGTGCCTCGGGAATACCCAACATCGTGACATATACAGGCCACTCAGGCTTTCCGACTTTTGCCGAGTTCGACATACGAACTGTGAGATTTAGTGCTGGGGTTGCTTTACCAGGCTCAACTGCCGAGGCAAGTTTGATTTCGCAACGTACAGCAGGTCCAGACTTCTTTGTGGCAACTGTGGTGACCGGTGCAACCGATGTTGCAGTTGCTGCTTTGGAAGGGTCAAGAGGAGAAGCAATTTGTGGAACATTGCCCGTTCCTGAAATACATACCCATTTACCAGCTGCTGCAGTGTTGATTTTCTGACTATCGAGGCTTGCTGAATATCCAGCAAATTTGGCGAAGGAAGCGCCACTGAAAATTGCGGTGTTATCAACAAATTGCTCAAAACGAACAACTTCACCTGCAGCAAGGGCCTTGCTGCCAAGGTTTTTTGCACTAAACGAGTAGTCCTTACTTGCACCAATACGCACTTTTGTTGCAGAACCATCAGATACAACTTTCAGTGCACCATTGTCGTCGGCCCGACTGAGCTCAACCCCAGGCATTGGCGCTGCTTGCGGTTGAACTACCACGTCTTGTGAAACGCTATTTCCTGCTTTGTACTTGTCTGCTTCATTATCTGCGGAAATGATTGCAACAATTTGTGCCGCTCCAGCTTCGGTTGATTCAGAAGCACCAACGACAAGGCCGAGGGTTTCAGGTGTTTCAGCATCAAGTTCTTGCTTGCCGCACATTTCGATGCTTCCGCCTTCAAATGAAGGGGTACCACTTTGAGCTGGCGCACATTCCCAGCCTTCAGCCTTGGTATCGAGACTCTTAAAGGATATTCCTTTAGGCAAATTGATATTCACGAAAACGTTTTTCGCTGGACCGTAAACGGAACGCACGAGTGCATCAATGGTGACCGTTCCTGGCCGCGCGATGCTGCTCTTTCCGTCGCGGGGAATCAGACGAATAGCCAAGTCTGGCTCTGGTGTCTTCACCACACGAATAGACAAAGTGCTATTCCATTGCACTGGAGACTGATCAAGTGCGGTTGTTGTATTAGAGCTCACGACCCAAGTAGTTGGCTTGTCGTTAACAGGAGCAGTTTTACCCACCTGACCATCGATGATGAGTGTCTCAGAGAAGTCGCCAGGCTTGAGGTCTGGCCCAGTTGTCTCACAATTTTTCAAGTTCGCGAGACTGTCACATTTCCAATTTGTGCCAGACACTGCAATTTTTGTCAAAGCAAGGTTTGCAGGAATGACACTAGAGAATTTGATTTTGCCCGATTGTGTTTCGGTGCCTGTTGGCAAGTAGCGCAATTCCAAGTGAAATGGTCCGCCAGGGTAAACGGGTCCGCGGACTTTTGAGTCGATAAATACGCCAGCAATTGCATGTGTTTCAACGCCACCAGCTGAGCCAACCGAGGCTCCACCTTCGCGCTTTTCACCAAGTAACTGAATGACCGTTTCGTTGTTTAACGGTTCAATATCTTCGCCCTTAGCAGCAGTCACAGTAACGTGGGTAACGGTTTTGATCATCGCTTGATAACCAGCAATGTCACCATTCTTTGCTTTGGCAGCAGATTCATCGAAGTAACTATCTGCAGGTTGCGGAATTTGAGCATCGACTGCGATGTCGAATTGCAGGTCGGCCTGTGCCATTGTTCCTGCTTCAAGGAGTGCGTTCTTTGTACCTGTAGCTGTTTTCTCTACATAGGTACACGTATTTGATTTACACGACCAGCCGATGTCTCCTTCTGAAGAATTCTCATCGAGTACCGGATTTGCTTCTTTGAGTTTGGCAAAAGCAGGGATATCTGAAAGCGTGAACGAAACAGGAGATTTGTCGCCTGCAGCGGTATTTCCAATATTGCTGACATAGACAATTCCCATGAAAACGAATCCGGGGTAAGCAGCACCTACAAGGTTTGACGAGATGGAGAGGTCGACACCTGTCTTTTGGTCAACAATTTTTCCTTCGGGCAGTTTCACAGCATTTGGATCATCAGTTGTCGAGGGAGGTTGGTTCACAGAACCATCTTCGCCATTAGGACCAAGAACATTTTTCAATTCCACAGGCGTTCCGTCGGGAAGCGTGGTGGTGACATCGGTTAATGGCGAAGTGGTGGTTGTTTCCCCATTACCTGCTGTTGTAGTTGGTGCATCAGCTTCTGTGGTTGAAGTTGAGTCATTTGGACTCGATGCATGTGCCTGCAGAGTTGATGTTGCAACCATGGTGAAGGCCGCGAGAAGCACTACTCCATTACGCGTGAAATGGCGAATGTTGTTTTTCATGATGCACATCCTGTTGAAGCGAAACCGGTAATAGTTCGGGTGGTACCTGTAGTAGTAAAGACGGGTCTGTATGCAGGTGTAGCAACGGCCACACGGTCGAGAGCTGCACGTTGTTTCACAAGTGCTGCCGTTTCAGCAGTGGCACCAGTAAGTGAGGCCGTTGCATCGTCGAGGAATTGACGTGGACCGCCATTACGGAGAGCAGATACGCAATCGCTCGTTGACCAAATGATATTTTTCCACTTCAATTCGGCAACGCCGAGCGAAACGTTTTTACATGTTGAGGCTGTATCACCTGAACACGAGAGCAAGAGATCGCGGATGGCGTTACCGGTGGCAGCAGAATCATTGCCTTGGTCGCCGACGAGGAATTCCACTCCCCAGCCGTTTCCAATGAATGCGCCCACTTCAGAGAAGGTGGGGTCGAGTCCACGAATTGACGTAATTCCTGAACCCTTCAATTTTTGCGCTGTTACCTCTTTAATGATGCGCTTTGCCTTTGTGGTAATAAATGCACAGTTGTCGCACTGCAACGCACCGGCAGTTGTAGAAATGGTCCAACGCAATGTCATAGGAGTAGTAGTTCCTACCCACTCTGCTTTTGTCACTGTTAACACTGCAGCTGAGTCGGTACTCCAAGTAGAGCTCACTGCACGTGCAGCATTTGTAGTTAATGAAGCTTCCTGCGGGAGCGCTGGGTGAGGAGCGCCGAGTGCATCGGTGCTTGCCAAGTACGTTGCTTGATAGTTGCCCGGATCAGCAACCACTGCTGCAGGTGCAACTGGCACAAGTGTTGTTGCAGGTGCGGCAGTCGTTGTTGTTGCTGCAGTACCCGTGTCGCCGCCAGCAGAGCCTTTTGATGGCAATGTTCCAGGAACTGTTGTTGTAGTTAACGCCGCATTCTTCACGCGCGTTGTGTCGGAACCTGATGAGTCGGATTTAGAACTTCCACACGCCGCGATGGAAACCACCGCAATTGCAAGAAGTGCGCACTTCGTAACACGAGATCTCATTTGATTGCTCCACATTTATCAGAAACGAATTTATTTATAGATTCAGTTGCAGTGTCAATTTCGGGCGTTGCATATTTTGCAACTACTGCATCGAATGAATTTAGCGATGGGTCGCTCTTCAGCGATTCGGCCATTGCCTGGGCAGCTGCTGCAACTTTGTCGGCAGCAGATTTAATTTCACTTGGCGCTTTAGCCGCCGTGTCACTTAGTGCTGCTGCAAGAGCATTTACCTTTGTTGTAATTGCTGCAGCATCATCGGTTGATTCAATTTGAGGGAGTTTCGAATCGTTCGCGCTCGCTGATTTACAAAACTCTGTGTAAGACACAGATGCAACCGAGTTGTCAGAAGCATTCGAGGTGTCTTGAGTATTTGAATTACTCCCCCCACAGGCCACCAGACCTAACGCAGCTACCAAAGGTATACTGCGTTTAATAAAATAATTTCGGCGGTGTGATCGCTGATCTGATGCATGCATGACGCAGAACCTAGTTGACAGTCGTGAGCTGTCCAAGTCAGGTACAGAAGTTTTTTCTATAGTTCAGATTAAAACCTAATTTAATTTATAATTCTGTTTGGCAGTTAACCCTGCATGATCGCACCAAGACGGGAGTTCATTTCTTCCTCAGAAAGAACCTGCGCCTGGAGATCACGCTGCCCACTTTTGTTCTGAAACACCCATGCGGGTTGCGAAGCAACTGAGAAGCTCGCAAAAATTTCACCATCGCCATCGCGAACGTTGGGGAAGGTTAAACCGTGACGTGAAATGAATTCATCAATTTCACCTTGTGTGCCGTTCCAAGCAACACCAACAATGTTGACCTTGCCGGCCCATTTTTTGCTGACCTCCTCGACCGAGGGGGCTTCCATGTTGCAGGTGCCTCAATACGGCGCCCAAAACCAAAAGGCGGTTGGCGTACCTATATAAGAGGAACCGAAATCGGAGGGTGTGACACTCGTCGTAGTGCTTTCCATCACTTCCGTGGGCGAGGGGGCTGATGGGCTCGACGCACTGGGCGTTGAACCACCGCAACTTGCTAATGCAACTGCAAGAAGCGCTGCACGCGAGAGACGGCGAATCATTGTTAGCCGTTTCGTCGTTGCTGCAAGATAGCGGTGACTACTTTGCCGTCGGCTTTGCCTTTGCTGAGTTTCATGATGGTGCCCACAAGTGCACCCATTGCCTTTTCTTCACCCGCGCAATATTTTGCCCATGCATCGGGTTGTGCAGCAATGCCTTCATCGACAAAACCTTCAATAACGCTGGTGTCGAGTGCTTCGAAACCTTTTGAAGCAGCAATTGCTGCCGGGTCTCCCCCGCCGGCTTCGAGCATGTCGCCAAGAACTGTTTTTGCTTGAGTTGCCGTGAGCTTGCCATCGCGTTCAAGAACGGTGAGAGCAGCCAAATCTTTAGCGGGCAAACGCGGTTCATTGCCTTCTTCAGCAAATGACTGCTGCACCCATACCAAAGCGCGCCCAGCGTCGCCACCGGAGTTCTTTACCTCTTCTACATAGGTGTCTTGCCCGCGCTCTACGACAACCGCAATTGCTTCGCTGTCTTCTTCGGCACCAGTAAGTATTGCCAAGTTGATGCGCCGAGCTGCTGGTAACACCGGCAATGCAGCACGAACACGTTCTACCCATTCTGCATCGGGGGCAAGCATCACTAAGTCGGGCTCGAGGAAGTAGCGGTAATCGTTGGCGTCTACTTTGGCACGCAATGTATGCGTACGGCCATCGGTTTCATCCCAGTGGCGCGTTTCTTGACGAATGGTGCCACCGGTTTCCAAGACATCAATTTGCCGGCGAGCCTCGTACTCAATTGCTTTGCCAAGTGAGCGCACCGAGTTGACGTTTTTGATTTCACAACGCGTACCAAGTTCGGCACCGTACTTGCGCACCGAGACGTTGGCGTCGCAACGCATGGAGCCCTCTTCCATCTTGGCATCGCTTGCACCCACCGCAACAAGAATGGCGCGCAACTCATTGACATACTGGCGTGCTTGTTCTGCAGTACGCACATCGGGATGCGACACAATTTCTACGAGTGGCACACCAGCACGGTTGAAGTCGATGAGCGAGTAATCACTTCCGTGAATACGGCCTCCTGCACCACCGAAGTGGGTTGACTTGCCGGTGTCTTCTTCCATATGCGCACGCTCTACGCCAATGCGTACGCCACCGGGCAACATGAGAAAGCCATCTACGTTGAGTGGCTCGTCGTATTGCGTAATTTGATACGCCTTCGACAAGTCGGGGTAGAAATAGTTTTTGCGGTGGAAGGTGCTTGGCTTCACAGTGCAATTGAGTGCAAGGCCAATACGCATTGCAAGTTCAACAGCATGCTGATTGAGAACTGGTAACGCGCCTGGCAAACCAAGGGTTACTGGGTCGATATTGGTATTTGGTTCATCGCCAAAACGGTTTGGTGAACCACTAAAGAGTTTTGTTTTGGTGGCAAGTTCTACGTGGACCTCGAGCCCAACAACAAGTTCCCAACCTTCAGGTAAGCCATTGTCGATCATGCTGCACTCTCCAACACTGCGGCTACTTTGAACATCGCTTCCTCACCCAAAGTGGGTGCCAAAATTTGCACGCCTACTGGCATGTTTGCTTGGCCAGTACCAAATGGCACGCTCATTGCAGGGTGGCCAGCCAAGTTAGTAGGGATGGTGAAAATATCGCACAGATACATGGTGAGAGGGTCGTCAGTTTTTGCGCCAAATGGAAAGGCAACCGTGGGCGATGTAGGGGTCAAAATAACATCTGCGTTCGCATAGGCCGCCGCAAAGTCGTTGGAAATGAGACGACGCACTTTTAATGCTTTGCCGTAATACGCGTCGTAATAACCAGCCGACAAAGCATACGTTCCGAGCATGATGCGACGCTTTACTTCATCGCCAAAACCTGCTGCACGCGTATCGGCATACATGTTGTTCATATCGTTTGCCGCAACACGATTGCCGTAACGCACCCCGTCGTATCGAGCGAGGTTGCTGCTTGCCTCTGCAGGTGCAATGAGGTAATAAGCGGTGAGTGCATATGACAACGAAGGAAGCTTGACGTCGACAATGGTTGCTCCGGCTTTTTCCAGCGCAATAAATGCCGCATCGAGACGAGCCAGTACATCGGCATCGGCGCCTTCAGGTAAGTCGGCAACGCGACCAATACGCATACCTTCTACCCCACGGCCAAGAACCGACACCAAAGAAGGAGCAGGCTTGGGAATGCTTGTGGAGTCCATCGGGTCGTGCCCGGCAATAACTTCAGTGAGAAGTGCAGCATCGGCAACGCTGTGTGAGAACGGACCAATTTGATCGAGGCTGCTTGCAAAAGCAACTAACCCATAACGACTTACTAAACCGTACGTTGGCTTCACGCCAACAACTCCACATAGTGCAGCTGGTTGACGAATGCTTCCGCCAGTATCGCTACCCAGTGAAACTGCAGCGAAGCCTGCAGCTACTGCAGCTGCACTTCCACCGCTACTTCCGCCCGGAACGCGCGAAGTGTCGAGCGGGTTACGTGTAGGGCCGAATGCAGAGTTTTCTGTACTCGAACCCATTGCGAATTCGTCGAGGTTTGTTTTACCAACGAACACTGCGCCGGCCGCAAAAAGTTTGTCGACAACGGTGGCGTTGTACGGCGGCTTCCAACCTTCAAGAATTTTTGATGAGCATGTTGTGGGAATGCCACGAGTACACATGTTGTCTTTGAGGGCAATGGGAACACCGGCGAGTGGACCAACATTTTCACCGCGGGCAATGCGTGCGTCGAGGTCGGCAGCACGCTCGCGAGCCTCTGCACTTGTGACCAGGTTGAAGGCATGCACTTCTTCTTCCCGCTGACTAATGCGTTGCAGATGCTCTTCAACAACAGACGCCGCAGACTGCGCACCGCTTGCAACATTGTGAGCAATAGAAGTAGCTGTGCTGAAGTTACTCATCTTCGCCTCCAGATGGTGGAACACGGAAGCGACCTTGTTCTGCAGCAGGCGCCGCGTTGAGCACTTCTTCGCGGTCGAGGCAAGGCTGTTCAACATCGGCACGCAAAACGTTGACGAGCGGGAATGGCTGGGTCATGGGCTGAACATCGGCAAGTTGAAGATTGTCAATGTCGGCGAAATGATCGAGCATGCCGTCGAGTTGTTGCGTATAACGCTCCACATCGGCGGCTGAAATATTGAGGCGCGCCATACGTGCAACTTTGGCTACATCGGCGGCAGAGAGACGTTCAGACACAAGAGTGAATGCTACCGAGTAACAGGAGCAAATTGAGGAGGTCGCTTCTCCATGAAACTGGCGACTCCCTCTTTGAAATCGGGCCGCAACTTTGATTCTTCCATCAAAATAAGAGACCGTTGCTCAGAAGAACTCAGTGTTTGCGTAGCATCTGCGTACACCTGTTCCTTCATCACTTTCATTGATGCGGGTGAAACATTGGAGGCAAGATCACTGGCGTAAGCAATGGCATGTGCAAGCAACTGATCACCAGGAACCACACCATTCACCATTCCCATCTGATGAGCTTCCTCAGCAAGGAAAACACGACCGCTCAACAACACATCAAGCGCATTTGCGGTACCAACCAGACGCGGCAATAACCAACTGATTCCGTATTCCGCAATGAGCCCTCGGCGACCAAAAGCAGTGGTGAACTTTGCCCCAGCAGCAGCAAATCGAATATCACAGGTCAACGCCTGGACGAGACCGACACCGGCACATGCGCCGTTAATGGCAGCTATTACCGGCTTAGGGATTGTCGTCGTATATGAAGGCAATCGCAGTGGACTCACTGCTTCTGCTTTTGTATCGGGCTTCCCTGGCGCATCACCCATTGCCTTTAATCGGTTCATATCGGCGCCTGCACAAAAACCTTTTCCCGCACCAGTTACAACAAGAACACGCACTTCATCATTTGCTACGCACTCATCCATTAATTCGAAATAGCGCACGGCGATATCACCATTCCAAGCATTCAATCGATCGGGCCGATTCAACGTAAGAAGCGCTACTCCCGGAGCGGGATGCGAAAGAAGGACTGTGTCGTTTGCTGCAGAGTTATTGGAGGTCGCCATAGGGAAGAACGTTAGACGGGTCAGGTTCGCTGCGCCGATACCAGAGCGCCTCGTGCACCAAAAAGCCAATAGAAATGACAAAGACTGTCAGAGAAACCCACTGATTCAGCCGTAATCCACCCACATGATGAGCTTCATCAATGCGCAGACCTTCAATGAAAAAACGCATCACGGTGTACCCCGCCGAATATACAAAAAAGAGTCGCCCGGGTCGTAAGGGAACTTTCTTATCGACCACAAGCAACACCCAACACAAAAGAGCACAGCCGAGCGACTCGTAAAGAAATGTTGGGTGGAAAGTAGTGCCTACAGGGAAACCTGCACTCAGTGTTTTGTCGGCACTAATTTGAAGAGCCCAAGGTAACGAGGTGGCTTTACCAAAAAGTTCCTGGTTGAACCAGTTTCCCCACCGGCCAATTGCTTGTGCAATTGCAAGTGCTGGCGCAGCACACGTCAGAATCGGTAAAACGCGTAAACCGTGATGACGAGCAGCCCACATTCCGACAATTGCTCCGAGCGCGATGCCGCCCCAAATTCCTAAGCCGCCCTCCCACACCTTGATGATGTCGCCATAGTGATGTGAGAAGCGCGACCAATCGGTAACAACGTGATACAGGCGAGCACCAACGACGCCTGCTGGCACTGCCCACATTGCAATTGACCCAATGTCTTCACCGGTTGCAACACCACGCGCTTCAACACGCTTCCCCGTTAGCCAGACCGCGGCAACCACACCTAGGGCAATCATGAGGCCATAGGCGTTCATGCGCAATGGCCCCAAGTGCAACGACCCAGAAGAAGGGCTCGGAATACTTGCCCATATATAAAGGTATGACACGCAGTTAACTTTCTGCCACATCAAAAGCGAATTGAACCGCGCCATCAAAAATGAGTTGCTTATCAAAATCTTGAGTAGCCACGTGATAGCTGCGTTCTAACTTCACTTGTTCAACAGGCCCGCCATACGTAGCAACAATCAAATCGCTATCGGCCGGGCTCACGACGTGGTCTTGGGTTGACGAAAA
>Ga0194045_1000168_pt1 | contig 20860 bp, 21 predicted proteins | sample JunL6211m_MetaG_FD_161686 | JGI IMG/M metagenome (GOLD analysis project Ga0194045, IMG submission 161686) | Anoxic zone freshwater microbial communities from boreal shield lake in IISD Experimental Lakes Area, Ontario, Canada - Jun2016-L626-11m | ecosystem: Environmental > Aquatic > Freshwater >...
GCGTTTAACGCTCGTAGGTACTTGGTAAAACATTCTTTTGCACCGGGCCCAAAAAACTGCGGGTGAGTAATGCAAATCAAGTCGTAGACGACAACCGAAACTTTGACACCTTGTGCCTTTGCGCGAGCGACCGCATCCCAAATATGCATCATCACCCAATATCCGTCTGGCATGACTAGGATATCGTTGGGGCCAAATTGAACACGTTGATCCGTCCCATCCTTGGCAGGCGTCTTGACATGGAAAATCGCCTTTCGAAGTTTCCTTACATGTCTGAAAATGCCTTGATGCCCCGGTTCCGGTAAGAACCATCGCTTCACTATTTTCAGCCGTACTACCGAGCAAAGCGCGCGCGCCGAAACCTTGTACCAATTCGGGCAGCTCTTTAAAACATCGTCAAGCGTTGGATCTGGTTCGATCGTGTGCATGTCGGACTCATTCAGATAAACAAACTCGTTGTTCACCAGAACGACGGCAGCAAAGTCAATCCCAAGTTCTCCGGCAATACTTGGCAGTTCCGTGTGAAGACTGCGAACGACTCGCTGAATACCGGTGCGGTAGTTTGAGAAATGCGTGTGGGAAAGATCGAGGAGGATACGAGTCCGTGCGGGTTTCGGTATTGTGCTTGACTTCACGACTTGGCCAACTCCAAAACATGCAAATTACGATGAGGAATGGCAATCGAGTTCATCTGGCTATCCGAATCGTAAGGAAGCCCCAAGATTTCCAACAATTTTACTGCGTACCTCTCGAAGCTGTGCTTCTGGACGTACTCGGCTCGACTGGGTTTCAATCGATCAAGATATGTTTCGGATTGATAGATTCCTAAGATTGCATCGAGCAACTCCAGCGAATTAAGCTCGTCACTGATTCGGACGACGCTATCGGGAGATTCCAGTGCGTTAGCCAAGTCGTCGTTTGCAACAGTCGAGAGACCCGAACCAATGCAGTCTAGCATGGCTCCTGACAATCCGCCGAAGAAATGATTGCGAAGTTGCACGGCCATATCGGCGGCAATCACGTATCGGCCATAATCCTGTTCGCTAACCCACTCGCCGCAAAAGTGAATGTTTTCAGCAACGTTTAAGCTTGCAGCATGCGAACGCAGTGTTGGCTCGAGACTCCCCGCACTTCCTACAAAAAAGAAGTGAGGATTCATTCCACTTTTTTTCAATCGAGACATAGATTCGATACATTGAAAAGGTCCTTTCGTCGGACCGACAATACCGAGGCTAATGATGACGAAATCGTCCGCTCCAATCCCCAAGGCAGCACGAGCAGCCAGTTTGCCGCTCGGTGTTAAATCGTTGGCATCGAAGTCCCGATAACAGCAAAATGTCAAGTATTCTGGTTTGATTCCATGTTCTTTGAAGCACTGCGATTGAATGCCTCGCGAGTGTACGATCAAGGGGGTGGCGGATTCGATGAGTTCACAGAAGAACATACTCGGCAAATCGCCGGGATGACTCATCCAATGTCGGACTTCGCTTGCTTTGACTTTTCGACCTAAGTGTTTGCTGGCCAACTCGGCGAGATAGTCTTCGCCTTTCCACCAATTGTAGAGCTCCGCCAGACGGTTGTCATGCATCAAACATGGACCTCCATGGACGCGTTGCAGGTTGATGATCGGAATATGAAAATGAGAGTTGCCGACGACGCTTAAAACACTGTCATATTGTCCAGAAGTGTATGGGATTTCACTTATCGGGAAGAAATTCTTGACCTCGGGAGTTGGTGCGGGGCTCTCTGCATTGGAGTAGATATCAACATCGGAGATCTTTCCTAATGCTTGAACGGTTCGCCGTGTGTAATCCGCCACACCTGATGCCTCGGGTGGATAGGGGGACAGAATTGCGATCCGTGGCCGATTCAAGAGATTGTGCCTCGATACGTTTCGAACGCGTCCAGACACCTCCCGCAATCCACGCGAGATGGGTTTCCAGAATCGTTCGCAGACCCGTTTTGCCGTGAATTGTTGCGCGGTAGGCGATTGCGCCGCGATCATTTTCTCTCGCATCAACGGCTGACTGGAGATTTCCGCGAGCAACTGTGAAAGTCGATTCGAATCATGAATACCAAAGAATGCATCCTCACAATCAACCAACTCGCGATGTGCCTCGTTATCCGAGACCAAACTTGGACAGTGGCATGCGATCGCTTCGATAACGGGTATTGAGAATCCCTCGATTTCGGAACAACATACCGCTGCTACGGCGCCCGCGTAAATGCTCTTGAGTTCGGCATCCGAGACTCCGTGCAGGAAGTGAAGCTTGCGCGACAAGCCACCCTGCGATTGATAGTGATCGATCAACTTGGCAATGTGGCTTTCGCCGTAGGAGCCAACGATCACAATGTGCGTACTATTGTGTTCGGGCGGCAGTTTTGCATGGGCATCAAGCAACACTTCGACGTTCTTTCTCCGGTCGGCCCCTGCAACACAGACCACGTACCGATTCGGAACATTGGGACGCAAAACCGTTCGGAGCATTGCGTCCGTGCCGTGCAATGTCGCTTCAAAATCGGGACGCAACGCAACGCCCGTAGTCGCAATCCGATCATCTGAGACGGAACAAATGTTCTTAAGGCGTCGAGCCGAATATTGGCTAATCGGGAAAAAACAATCGTACGAAGGCAACCATGCTAACTGGAGTTTGTATTCTTGGGCGTTTTTCGCATCTGCCAGATAGCGTTCAGGCATATCGTAAGGAATGAAATCGTAGATCACGGACGCACTGAAAATGCTTGACCGACCAATCAGCCTTGCAGCACGCGTAGGATCGTGGGTCATGGGAGACATCTGAAGAAACGCAGCAGGCTCAGACGGCTTGCGCGGCGCAAAAACCGACTCAATCGAGTCAAAGATCGATACAAACGACGAGTCTAACCGTCCAATTTCCGGCGATACGAGCCCGATCAAATTGGTACCTTTTGGCAAGTACTCCTTTGCCGCTGCGAGCAGTGTTGACGCATGGATTCCTACCCCTCGATATGCAAAACGCATGTCTTGTAGACATCGAATGTCGGCGTATACGTTCATCGGTTTTCTCGCTATGCGGCGGAGGTAAAGGGAATCGCGCTCGCCTTCGAGATTTTTCCTACAAACTCCTCGATGGATACGACTCGGGCACCATCGACGATGGTTGCGAGTGAATTGACCTTCAGGAATTCCGTGAGGCTTCTTGCAGTCAGAGGATCCAGTTGAGTGCCCTCGGATACAAAAACGATGCAGTTCTTGCCCGGAGGGGTGAGCAACGTGAGACTCTGACAGGTGCGAATCTCATGTCCAACTATGGTGACTTGAGATTCTAACCTATGAGACTCTACATTCAGTCTCAGCGTACCGATATCGTCGTTCGTTTCGAATGCGACCAGGAGTCCCGTCGGACCAACCAGGTGTGATAGCGTTAGCAAATGATAACCTTGCTGTGCACCGAAGTGCAGCACAAAATCACCTCCACCCACCGAGCGTTCAAGTGCAATCGTCGTATTTTCTTGGTAGTTTCTCATCACAAGTTGCGGCAACTGAACTACATCTGACGCGTTCGCATACATGGTTCCGACGTGTGGATGACCGACTAACACCATGCCATTTCCAATTGCAATCGCTTGAAACGACGTGCGGGGATCTGGAATTTGGCGTTGGCTGGCTTTTAAGAATGCAAGCATGAGATTGCTCGATTCCATACTTAAGACTCCTATTCCACCGGATGAACTGATTCCCGCCGTACCACCGACCGTACTCCGAATGCTATTCTCCGAGCAGGCTACTCCATGCTTAGCCATCGTTTTGAGCACAAATCTCTCCGCTTTAAGTTTGGCTCGTTTCCAGCGAGCATCGAAGGGCGCTAACAGTTTTCGTTGGCAACTTTTGATGAATCTCTTCACTTGCATTTCACGCTCTCGTTTCTACGCCGCAACGCGACCGGTTGTTTTCTGTGCTGCAGTGCCGTACACGATTTCAAGATTAGGAAGCGGAAAAATTAGGTTTCCGCCAGCCGCAAGGTATCCTTGTTCTCGTTTCAAGATATTCTCTCGAAAATGCCACGGCAAAACGATCATGTAGTCAGGATTCCCGGCTTTGATATCCGACTCGGATGAGATGGGAATATAGTTGAATGGCGTGAAAGCTCCGAATTTTTCTTCGTTCACTTCTGCAATGCCACGTAGTTGTTTGGTGGTAACATCGCAAAATTGAAGGACCACATTTCCTTTGGTGGACGCACCGTAACCACAAACATCGTTACCCGAAGCATTCAGTTGGAGCAATAGGCTTTTCAGCTCGTCCCGAAGTCGGAATACTCGTTCGCGGAATCGATCGTAAACAGCCCAATCGTTGTACCCATCGGATTGCTCCCGCTCCAATAGTTCTTGGACCACATGTTCATTCGCAAGATGTTTCGAACTCGATTTTGCGACCGTCACGCAGAAACTGCCCCCGTTGACGTCGTTCAGCTCGACATCCAGTATCTTGAAGCCGATTTGATCTGTCATCCATTGGATTTGCTTGAGAGCATAGTAGCTGACATGCTCATGGCAAACGGTATCATAGGCATTTCGTTCTATCATGAGCGGCAAATAGCTCTGCTCGAATACCCAGATACCTTCGTCGTCTAGACAATCCCATACTTGCTGCATAAAGCTGGTGGGATCATCCAGATCATAAAACATGGCGATCGAGGAAACGATTTTGGCTTTTTCTAGACCGAAGTGTTTTGTGAACGCGTCCGCATTGAAAAAATCAGGAATGAGTTGGACGTAGCTCGGGTAGTACTCTTTGAACTTGAGGCCACTCGGGTCCATACCAATCAGCCGGAAACCGTTGTCTCCGTAGGCGCGTAGAGTCGTTGAATCGTTGCTACCGATATCAAGCACAATGTCACCAGGCTGAAGCTCAACGCGAGACCGAGCCTCTCTGACTCGCCCTTGTAGATGCTTTACCATCGACGCGTTCAAGCCGGATCGGTACCCGTAGTTCTCTCCGTACATTTGGTCGGCGGGGAAAGAATGATTGAGCTGCACCAAACCACAGCCATCAGCGCATTTGACCAGTTGCAAAGGGCCAATTGGAACCGCTTGGAATTTTGACTTCGGGAAAACTCCCGTCAATGCTTGATCGCCTAGGTGCAATATTTCGACTAGGTTATTGCATCCACAAATCCTGCAATTGTCAATCTTTTCGTGCATCTCGCCACTCCTTTGGCTTGTTGAACTCGAGCGGGCTGATCCCTTCAGACCGTGCGAAGTGGGTAAGGTAGTCAGGGCAAGAAGTTCGGGTCAATGGCAATTGGGCAGTTTGCTCACATGTAAGTCTTGGATCAGCCGATAGGTAACTAGCGACTGCGTCCAATTCGAAAGCCGGTGCTGGTTTCCAGGTTTCCACGCTATTGCAATCGAAGTGCTCAATCCGCTATCACACTTGCGCCAGCGTTTTGCCTTCCGTTCAAGTTTGGCAAGTTAGGGCGACGATTTTCTTGGAAGGATCGATTCGATGACCAAAAATGCTCTGATCACAGGTGTAACCGGACAGGATGGATACTATTTGGCGAGACTACTCTCGTCCCGAGGATATCGTGTGTTTGGACAGTCGCGAAACCTGACCAAGGCGAGATCCTATCTAGGCGAGCTTCCCATTACGCTGATCTCTTTCGACCTTCTTTCCGCAGACGCATGGGCCGAAAGCATCGGAGCATATCGATTTGACGAGATCTATCACCTAGCGGGAGTTAGCTTTGTACCTACCAGTTGGGCGAACCCTGCCGAAACGATTGCCGCCAATCTCGAAGTAACCGCTCATATTTTGGAAGCGATTCGCCTTGCTTCGGTCCCTCCAAAGCTTGTCTATGCTTGTTCAAGTGAGATCTTCGGCCAGCCAACCATTTCACCTCAAAACGAAGAAACGTCTTTTAGGCCTCTTAATCCATATGGAATCACCAAAGCCGCATCCTTTGGAATGATCGAAAGCTATAGGAAACGTTATGGTTTGTTCGCATGCAGTGGGATTCTTTTTAATCACGAATCACCGAGGCGGGCACCAAGCTTCGTCACTCGAAAAATCACGAAGGCGGCTGCAGCCATCTCGCTAGGAATCCAGGATCGTTTAGCTCTGGGAAATTTGGATGTTTCACGCGACTGGGGCTTCGCCGCTGACTATGTCGATTGCATGCATAGAATGCTCCAAGCTGAGGCAGCGGAAGACTTCGTCATCGGCTCCGGATGCCTTACGAGTTTGGAGTTCGTCGTGGAATCGGCATTTAAACGAGTTGGGTTGAACTGGCAGGACTGGGTATCGCTTGATCCCAGCTTTGCTCGTCCAAATGACTCTCGTTCGCTTGTTGCAGATGCTTCAAAAGCTGAGGAAAAACTAGGATGGCGGTCCTCTACCACCGTCGAAAAACTCATCGAGATGATGGTTGACCATGACCTTCAATTGCTCCAAGTCGACGAACGCAGCGCGGCGTAGCGACAATCGCATGGGTGCATGACTATTGAGCTTGACGTAGCGTCCGCAAATCGAGAAGTAGTGTGTTAATGCATCGCATGCAAAGAATTAGTGAGAGGCAATCGGTGCTCGATTCGAAATCGAGTTTCTAAAAACCTTTTTAACCATCCGCAGATCAAAACCAACGGGATTGACATGATCAGTTACGCTCAGAACGGTGAGGACGTACTGCTGAATCGATTCTTTCATGGCGATGCGCCGCAGGTCTACGTCGACGTTGGTGCAGGGCACCCCATATTTCATTCCGTTACCAAACATTTCTACGATTTGGGTTGGAGCGGTCTGAATGTTGAACCTCGACGTTCGTTATTCGAGCAACTCTGCGTATCTAGACCGAGAGACGCCAACAGAAACTGCGCTGTCACGGATACTGCTGGCGAAATGGTATTTTTCGAAATTCAAGTCGCAGCGGATAAAAGCGAAGACAACGGGGGACTTTCAACGCTCGATAGGCATCTGGCCGACAACTATAAAAGTCTAGGGTATGTTGTCGAAGAGCACGTGTTGCAAGTCAGTTCGCTCTCTCAACTCCTAGCCGATGCGGACATCCGCAACATCGGTTTTCTCAAAATTGACGTCGAAGGTTTTGAGATGAACGTGATTCAATCCGTCGACTGGCTTAGGTGGCGACCGCGGGTTGTTGTTACTGAGAGTACAAAACCAACGACCAGCGCCGTTTGCGATGCACAGGCAAGGCTGTTCCTGAGGCGACAAAACTATTTGGATGTTTTTTTCGACGGCCTCAATCGATACTACGTTCGCCAAGAGGACGCCGATCGTGCCGATCGACTTCGTGTTCCAGCAAACGTTTTGGATGCGTTCGTGACTCACGAAGCAGTTCAGTTAGTCGACGAGAACCAACGATTACGAGACTTGGTTGCACAAACGAACGGCCCGTCTTTCGATGAAATGAAACGACTTCTCACACAAAACCAAAAGCTCACTGAGTATTGTGCCGGGATTAGTAATCAACTGTCGATCCATCGAGCGACGTCGCAACGAAGAACCATGCGTGGCCGGTGGCTGCAGGCGACTCAAAAAGTTCAGAATTATTTCAATAGCAATATCGAATCAAATCGAAATGCGGCTTAGGACAAAGCTCAGAATTGCCAAATCGGCGCGATTTTCGAGCATTCGAGCTACCTTGGTATTGACTCGCGGACTAGAGAAAAGTTATCGAATCACTTGGCTTGAGAGAGCCCGCATGACCCACTTTCATTACTGAACGGAATCAAGAACCATGAAGAAACTATTTTGGATACCGCTTGCCGCTACCGCCGCACTCGTCTCGGGCTGTGGATCGAATCCGCCAACGGCCACCAAGGACTCACCTGCGACAAACGGAACAACCGCAAGCAATAGTTTGCCAGCCCAACCGCGAACTGGGACACCTTCCCAGCTTCCGACCGAACCGAAAGAGGTGGTTCGATTGTTTCTAGACAGCATGCGACAGGGGAACGGAACGCAACTTGCGGCTCTCTTGTCAACCGCAGCCCGTGAGGAGATCACTCGCAAAAAGCTTGAAATCGATCCTCTCGGGTCTCCGTTGGCTACGTTTCAAATCGGCGAAACGGGAACACATCCAGAGCAACCTGATTCTATGCTTGTTTCCACGGTATGGTCCGAGCCAGCGCAAAACGGCCAGCCAGAAGCTACTCTTGATGTTGTTTGGGGGCTGCGAAAGGAAGCCACAGGTTGGCGGATCTGCGAAATGGCGGTCGATCCGATGAACGGCGAAGACGTTCAAATAGTCAACTTTGAGCATCTTGAGCCTGAGCAGCCTGCACCGCAAGAACAGCGAGTCGCATCCTTGCCCAGCGCTCCTGCGAGCTTTCCCGCTGCTGCAAACGGACAACAATTTCAGCAACCGCCACAACAACAACCGCCAATGCAACAATTCCAGCCTCCGAATCAGCCACAATTCCCACAGCAACCAACCGCTTTCCCAGCCTCCGGTAATCCAACAGCGGGTTACCCTCCATCGAATCTACCCGCCGGCAACGCTCCAACGAATGGATTTCAACCAAATAGCTTGCCAGCCAGCGTTCCATCCTCTGGGCAATTGCCACCTACTCAACCAAGTAGCAGCTTTACGCTTCCACCTGCGAACGGAGCGTTCCCAACCGCCAATTCCGGGAACTTTCCAACAAATCAGACTCCTTACACAACTCCAAAGTGATTTAGGTGGTCTGGCGCACACCCCATCGCACACCCCTTTGTCATCGGAACGGATTGCCAGCGTATCGGAGCAATCCGTCCGGTGAGTGCCCGATAAATGCAGCGAAACCGGAGTGCTAGTGCCAAGCGAAAAGGCCGGGTTGCTTCCAAATTTTGGAACACCTAGCCCCGCACTCCGTAAAAATCCATCTTTCTTGCAACTATTTGGGCATGTAAGTCCTCGGTATAGCCCTTCAAGGCTTGACCTATTTTGCTAGAATCCTCTATCTTTGGCACCCCGCCGAAATCGTTTTGGCGATCGACTACTTTTCCAACTTATTTTGATTTGAATTTGCTGACGGGAGCACCCTGCTATGGCTTCTATTGAGGAACGAGTCATCGACATCGTTGCCGAACAACTCGGTGTCGAAAAAGACAAGATCGGTAGAGACACTCACTTCGTGAACGATCTTGGAGCCGATTCGTTGGATACGGTCGAATTGGTAATGGAACTCGAAGAAGAGTTCGACATTAGCATTCCGGAAGAAGCGGCTGAAAAAATCCAGCGTGTGGGTGAAGCGGTTGATTACATAGAAAAGCAACAAGCTTAATCGTTCTCTATCAAGGATCGTTTTCGGTCAAAGCATGAAACGTCGCGTCGTGGTGACGGGGCTAGGTTGCGTTACGCCCCTGTCTTGTCAAGTTGAGCAGCTCTGGCAGTCCATCTTGGACGGCAAGAGCGGTATTCATCCGCTTACGGTAATCGACACAACGCATCACAAGGTGCGTTTCGGTGGAGATGTCTCAAATTTCAACCCAGGGAACACCGTAGAGGCAAAAGAAGTAAAGCGATTGGATCGCTTTACACTTTTCTCCATGTTTGCTGGTTTTCATGCCATTCATGACTCTGGGATCGATTTCGAAAAAGAGGATCCGTACCGGTGTGGAGCAATTCTCGGTTCCGGTATTGGGGGTCTCAATGAAATCGAAGAACAGATGTTCAAGATGTTCAGCAAGGGACCCGATCGAGTTAGTCCGTTCACCATTCCAAAGATGATGCTGAATGCGGCAGGTGGGAATTTAGCGATCCAATACGGATTAAAAGGCCCTAATTACGCGGTTGCAACGGCATGTGCCAGTAGCAACAACGCGATGGGTGATGCCCTCAAGGCAATTCAGTACGATGATGCGGAAGTGATGCTAACGGGAGGCACCGAAGCAGCCATAACCGCAATGGGAGTCGCGGGCTTTGCCAACATGAAAGCGCTCTCGACCCGCAATCATGAGCCCGAAAAAGCGAGCCGACCGTTCGACAGCGACCGCGACGGCTTCGTCTTGAGCGAGGGTTGCGGCGTTCTCGTCTTTGAAGAATACGAACATGCAAGAAAGCGTGGAGCCCGAATCTACGGCGAAATCCTTGGATACGGTGGCTCTTGCGATGCTGGCCACATCACCGCCCCCGACGAACAAGGGCGCGGTGCGGGTAGAGCGATGCTCAATGCCTTGCGGGATGCGAAACTTGATCCCTCCGAAATCGATTACATCAATGCCCACGGCACCAGCACCCCTCTAGGCGACAAAGCAGAAACGGTTGCAGTCAAATCCGTTTTCGGTGAGTCTGCAAAGACGGTTTCGCTCTCAAGCACTAAGGGACACCTTGGTCATGCTCTGGGGGCGAGTGGTAGCATCGAAATGATATTGTCCATTCTCGCCTGCCATCGCGACATTATTCCACCAACAATCAACTTGGATACGCCCGATCCGAATTGCGATTTGGATTACACCCCCAATCATGCTAAACCTGCGAAAATCAAAATCGCGATGAATAACAGTTTTGGCTTCGGCGGACACAACGCTACGATCATTTGCGGCAAAGTCCTGTAAAGCCATTCACCAAGCGAGCTTGATCTGCGTGGCGCTCTTCATTCGACTCACCGGACGGCTTGTGCCGTTCCGCTACAGCGACGGGTCGCGCCCTTGCTTGGCGATACGAAGCACTTCTGATAATTGCATATGCCCGTCGTAGAGCGATCGTCCGATAATCGCCCCTGCCGTTTTTTGTCCGATCAAATCGCGCACGTCTTGCAAAGTCGTCACCCCCCCGGAACATAGGACGGGGAATGGACACTTGGATTGAATCTCGGCTAACGATTGAAAGTTTGGGCCAGCCATCATTCCATCCTTTGCGATATCGGTGTAGACAACCGCCGCACATTGGCCTGTGTGTTGTGCGATCTGGTCGACAAGTTCGATTGCTGGCGTCTGCGATGTCTCCAGCCAGCCCGCCGTTGCGACCATTCCGTTCAGCGCATCTAGTCCAAGCACAAGATGGCCAGGATAGCGCTCGCACATGGCTCCAAACCAAGCCGGATCTTTGAGAGCTGCCGTCCCAACCACCAATCGCGAAAGACCTAAATGCAATAAGCGTATGATGGAGGCTTCGTTTCGGACACCGCCACCCAATTGGATTTTTTTGCCGATTGACGCGGCAACAATTTCGCGAATAGAGAGTTCGTTAACGATGCTTCCGGACTTCGCACCGTCCAAATCGACGCAATGCAAGAACTCAGCGCCAGCATCAAACCAACGTGTCGCAACTTCTGCCGGATTGGAGCTGAAAACAGTATCACGGTTGTAGTCGCCTTGCTGAAGCCGCACGCATTTTCCACCCAGTAAATCAATCGCGGGCCAAATTTCCACTGTTTTCTCTCTCAAAAATGTTGAAGCACCAAAAGCCGTGTGGGTCGCTTAGTTCTTTGGTTTTGCGACCGCGCGTGCTGTTGTGTTCGGCAGTTTTCCTTGTTCGACTTCACGCACAGTCACGTGGCGACCATGCTGCGGAGGCACTAGGCGATGCAAAATAACAGGAAGGGCGTTTGTGTGAACCACCACCTCGCGTCCGTTGTGAATCTGAGTGAACTGCTTTGCACTCGCTCGCTCGAAAGTGGCAAAAGACATTAGTGCTGTTATGGCGACCGCAATGAATTTGATGGTTGTATTGATTTTCATAATATCCTGTCCTTTGCTGGTAGATTTGAGCCTTCGCTACATCGAACGGAAGTATACCTCACAGAAAAAGAAAGCGGCGAGAAATTTGTAGATCCTCGTCACGAGGAATGAGTTTGGCGTTTATTCCGATTGAGGAGCAGCAGACGCAATTCATTGACGATTTCATTCTTAATAGCGCTTGAGTTGTTGTCGCATTTGGATGAATCTGGAATGTTAGAGTCCATGCAACAAATCGTTCACTTGAGAAGTCCTATGCATTCTGGTTGGCTGGTTGAAACGGCAAGTCTATGGGGCTATCACGGGGCGACGCTGGTTTGCCAGCGTCAAAGCTTGCCCGTCGAGGCCGTGAATGAGTACTGGATCCGAAATCGAGTTCGATTTGATGGTTGGAATTCAATGCTTACTCGATATCGAACTCAAACGCTTTCGCTCAGTATTGCGGGACGCATTGGAGCATGGAAGAAACTCAGGAGCCTGATCGAAGAGATTCTCTTGTCCGAACCTCTCGCTCGCGTCTGCGTGGCAGTTGCAGCCCAGCTCGAAGAACGACAAGTAGACTGCGACTCACGAGCCATTCTCCATAACGTGTTCACGACCCATTGCGAAGTTCGAAACCGGTGCCTCAAAATCATTCTTCAGGGAGTAGAAAGTGGGATAGCAGAAGCCGCCGAATTGAACCGACTACGCCATTACCTTGAGCACTGGACGGATTTGCTCCTTGGGTACTTCGCGCATTCCAGTTTTGCTGACAACTATGCCTTCTCAACCTCGCGCATGGAAGAGTTCTCGAACGACTTCAGTCAGCCCAAGCTCGGTTCACAATCGCAAATGGTCTGGTCGCTGCAGCTCGCGAGTTGTCGCAATTGGCTCAACACACATTGCATTCAATCTCCGAACTCGCCCCGAATGAACCATCGCATTTGTGAGGCTGCAATGGGTATGATCCACTCGCAAGCCTTTGATTCTCTCGGTTGCATGCGATCTAGGCTTATCCAAACCATCGAATACGGTATTCAGCATGCAGAGGAAACCATTGCAAGCCTGGAATCGAATGCTTGGGAATCCATGTCGAAAGTTTTATCGGTTGACTCGAATCCTAAACCCGTGCGGTTTTCGTGTTGAGTGTTTCAAGGAGATGGTTTTTTCGCAACACTTTTTCGGGCTGTAGCGATTCTGACAGCCATGATGACCTGACGTGGATGGGATGGTACCGCTCGCAAGGATAATCACCCGAAATCGGCAAGATCGATTTGACTGTTACAAGTTGTGACCAAGACTTGCGAGTCCGATCTTTCGGGCAATGCGATTTAAGTTTCCAAGACGCATTTATTCGATGCGAATCAGCTGACGAGCGAGAGACATGCTATGAAGGTATTAGTAGCCGACGATTCCGGTATCATGCGCAAGATCATCATCCGCTCGCTAAAGGCAGTCGGAGTTTCCGACATTGTCGAAGCAGCCAATGGACAAGAAGCCATTGATGCATACAAAGTCTCGCCCGTGGATCTTATCCTCACAGATTGGAATATGCCAGAAAAGAGCGGACTGGAGGTGGTCACCGAAATCCGCGCTCTCGGATCCCAAGTGCCGATCATCATGGTCACCACCGGAGCACAAAAGGGACAGTGGATCGCCGCGATCCGAGCTGGTGTTGACGATTACCTGATCAAGCCATTCGAAGCCGATGATTTGCAAGCCAAGCTCGACAAATTCGTACCTGTTTAGGCTAGAGTTATTAGCCGCCCACGTCGTTTGCACGTCGGTCTTCGAGAGCTTCTTCCCATAGAGACTTAGCATCTTGCTGGAGCCTTGCACCGACTTGAGTAATGACGTTCATGCACAAAAAATTCGCGCCCCGCGCAGCCAGAGCTGGCGAATAGCCGTGCGTGATACCGTACAAAAAAGCGCCTGCGAACATGTCCCCCGCGCCCGTCAAATCCTTCGGATGGCAAACGAACGCAGGTACGTGTGTCTCCTCGCCATGAAATCGAACAAATGCTCCGTGCGGTCCGTCCGTTACGATGCAGTTTGGAACGAGAGCCTTTAAAGCATCAAAAGCGGCCTCGCTGCTGCTTGCCTTTGTCACCGCGAGAGACTCAGGTGCATTGCAGAACAGTAAGTCACTTTGACCGAGCGCCTCATGAAACGCATCCCCGAAGACTTCCGGCACAAACGCATCAGAGCAAGTCAATGCGATCTTGGTTCCAGCTGCTTTCGCTGCTTGTATTGATTCCCGTATCGCATGCTGGCCCGTTGCAGGGTTTGCAAACACATACCCTTCGATAAATAACCAGGTCGAATTTGCAATGCGTTGCTGATCGACATGGCGAGCCGCAAGATGACTTGAAACGGCCAGGCAGGTCCGCATGGTTCGCTCCGCATCCGGCGTAATCAACGCCAAGCAGGTTCCGGTCGTTTCGCCATAAATAACCGGATTCCCGATGTTGATCTTGAGAGCGTTGAATTCTTCTGCGTAGTGCAAGCCGTACCGATCGTCGCCAACACAACCGATAAACGCGGCTCGACCGCCCAGTTGCGACAGACCTATAATGGAGTTTGCAACCGACCCACCGCTGACCAACCTCAATTCCTCGTTTCGCTGGGCAAATTGCGATAGCAGAGCGTGCTGTTCGTCCGCTTCCATGAGTCGCATCGTACCTCGTTCGAACCCAAGCGACCCAAATTCCGATTCGTCTAACTCCAAGAAAATGTCGACGATCGCATTCCCTAACCCACAAACGTCATAGTCTCGCATCGCCGGAGAACTTCTTTCTTGATCTCGATGTTGGTATAAATAAACTGTCCTGTGTTTTCGAAATTCTAGTCCAGTTTGCCCAAGTCGGTAGCCCAACATGACATCAATCCCTGAATCTTGGCTTTTGGGTCATCGCATGTTCGACCTTTCTGGCCGGCGGGCGATCGTCACTGGAGGGGCTCGCGGACTTGGAACGGCCATGGCAACGGCCCTATCAAGTTGTGGTGCCGATGTCATTATCACCGCTCGCAATGCATCCGACGCGCAAGACGTCGCCGCCGCGATTTCGGAATCGACCAAACGGCGAGTCGCAGGTTTCGAACTGGAAATTCAATCCACGGAATCGATTCCAGCCTTTGTGGACCGCGCTGCGAATTGGCTCGGCGGAATCGATATCCTGGTGAACAATGCGGGCATCAATATTCGAGGCCCAATCGAATCGCTAACCTTTCCTGACTTTCAAAAGGTGATCGACGTCAACGTCATGGGACTCTGGAACTTGACAAAGCACGTGGTGCCATGGATGAAGCGCCAAGCGTTTGGGCGGATCATCAACATGGCGAGCACGCTCGGTACTGTTGGGCTCGCGAATCGAACACCTTATGCAAGCAGCAAAGGTGCCGTGGTTCAATTGACACGAGCACTCGCGATCGAACTTGCTAAAGACGGAATCACCGTAAATGCAATTTGCCCGGGACCATTCCTGACCCCAATGAATGAACCGATCGCAAACACCGAAGACGCCAAACGCAACATCATAGGAGCAACTGCCATGGAACGTTGGGGCCAACTCGAAGAAATCCAAGGCCCCGTCGTCTTCCTCGCGAGCACGGCAAGCAGCTACTGCACAGGAAGTTTACTGACAGTCGACGGAGGTTGGACCGCACGTTAAATCTCATGCGATGGCCGCAAGCTCACCCTCGCGTGCTCTATGCCCGAGCTAACGCGAGCTAGATGATCCACCCAAACGCGCATCCGGCAGGTGCGCATCATTTTCCTCATTCAGATCCACAAGAGAGTGACTTTGCTCAATGTCAGTTGCGGATGCGGCTGTCGCCCACCATAGCTGCCCTGGGCGGGGGAGGCAGAACGAGTTGGTTGGGGGATGGCTCGATGCGTGCCGCCAACGCTCTTATTTCTTGAAGCGTTTGCTGGAATTCCGGCAATGCGCGGAGCTCAGCAAGTTGCGGATTGGTCTCCACCCTCTCGTAGCGAATGAGAACGCTATGGACGTCTGCGTCCGTGATGCGCCTCCCTGAAAACCAGTCTGGAGGAAGTGCCAAATACTGTTTCCATTGCTCATCGACTCGTGCTTGTAACAAACCGACGGCGTTGGCAAGGTTCAAAGCGATTGGATCAACCGACGTTGCATTTGAACTCGTTTGCCCACCGTTTAAACCCGTCGGATTTGGAGTCGGTGGTTCTTGACTGGTTCCTGGTTGTTGAACGGAAGCAAACCGTATGAGTTCATTGACCAACGCTTGTGCCGATTGTGGAACTGTGCCAGCTCCGTTCGGTCCCATTTGATAAAAGGCCTGTGTGGCTGGCACGTCCAATTGCAATGATGAGCCGCTCAATGAAATGCCCGCAAACAATCCACGGCTGCGCGAATAGGTCAAAATTTCGGCTTGCATGCGTGCGTCTGTAGCGGCGCTTGCGTAGCGTCCCATGGGCCCAGCAGCCGCCGAAGCATCCGCACCCAGTGTTAACTTTCCCTGTCGAATATTGTCCAAACTCTTAGGCGATCGAAACACCAAAACGAGATCCGTGGCTTGGACACCGATTTGCCAGCCAACGCTCCCTCCGCCCATGGTAATGAACTCGGGCGCCAACCAGCGTCCAGCTTGATCTCGCGCTAAAAGTACTCCTCGGCCGCCGCTGACACCGACGACAAATGCGCCTCGCATGTAATGGGGAATGATGGCAATGCCAGCAGCTTCCGCGAGCAATCGTTCTGGGATGCGTTCCGTACCCTTTGCCAACTCTTGAAGAACAACGCCGGCTTCATTCACCACGCCAGACTCGGACGCGGTCGGACTCATCCGGGCAGGCACCTGTAGGCCTTGACCGTAGATCGCAATGCTGGGTGCAACCAAGACAAAACATGCAGTTAAAGAGCAGCAACAAAGTCGAAAGCGCATCATCATTCTAAAGCTTTCCAGTAAGTTCTTATAAGTTCTTATCAAGACTCAAATTCCGAGTTTCTCCCGCGCGGATGTTAGAGACACGCCCGCCCCAAACGAAACCCCAATACCGGTTTTTTTGCTTGGAAAATCGGAGCAATTTTGGTGAAGTCTGCCTGCACCTTTTTTGAGTAATGGACTTGCCATGACTTCAAAACTTATCTACTCATTCCTTCATTGGGTTTATCCATCCGTATCCAACAAGTGAGGAAGATAAGCCGACGTCGATTCTAGATGAGCAAAAATGGACGATCGGAATTCCCAGATCGCGAATTGCGATGCCTGAAGTAGACGCTTTGATGAAGTTTAACCCGATAGGCAAGGAGGTCTTTGGGTGGCAAAGAAAAAGGCAAAGCCGAAGAGCGGTTGGCGATCGTCGTCGATTTTATGGATGATTATTACCGCCATATCGGGCGGCGGAGTTACCGGCTACGTCAACCCAGAGCTGCCCATCCTTGGGCCAATCGTAAAGAACTTGGTTGCAGCTCGAGCGAGCAACGAATCGGCTGCGCACTCTAGCAATCCCGACGAGCGAGGCGGCTCCTATACGAATGGACAAGTTCTAACCTCCGCCCAAGCATCACCTGCCTTTGCTGGGCCCGCATTGTCAGGCACTTTGACTGCTCAACCTGCCTACTCTCAACCTGCCTACTCTCAACCTACCTACTCTCAACCTACCTACTCTCAAACTACTTACTCTCAACCTGCCTACCCTCAACCTGCCCGCTCTCAACCTGCCTACCCTCAACCTACCTACTCTCAACGGCCAAACGACAAGTTGTTGATAGCAACATTCAACATTCAAGTCTTCGGGACGAGCAAGTTGGCAAAACGCGAAGCGATGGCAGTCATCGTGCAGGTTATTCGTCACTTTGACATTGTGGCTATTCAAGAAGTCCGAGCCAAGGAAGACGATATTTTGCCGAGTCTCGTGAACGCGATCAATGCGGACGGCAGTCGGTATGGATATCTAATCGGGCCCCGTTTAGGAAGGTCCGTTAGTACCGAACAATACGCTTTCGTTTATGATACCAACCGAGTTGAGTATGATCCTAGTTCCGTTGGAACAGTCCAAGATCCCAGTGATTTATTGCATCGAGAACCCTTCGTAGCCCGCTTTCGCCCACGCACCGATGCGCCGGAAAGGGCTTTTTCCTTTTGGCTCGTCAATATTCATACAGACCCCGATGAAGTCGCAACAGAGATTGCAGCACTTGCGGATGTCTTCCAATCCATGCGATCTGCGAGGCCTGACGAAGACGATGTGATTCTTCTGGGCGATTTGAACGCCAGCGAAACTCAACTCGGTAAGCTAGGGCAAATTCCCGGTATGCGATGGGTCGTGAGTGGAGCAATGACCAACACGCGACGGACCAAAGCGTATGACAACATTCTTTTTGACGGTCCATCGACGAGTGAATTCACAGGTCGATGGGGGGTATTTGATCTCGAAAAGGCGTTCCGCATTACCACGGATCAGGCTTTGGAAGTTTCGGATCACTTACCAGTATGGGCCGAGTTTGACATTTGGGAATCACCTCATCGGAACCAGTTTTCAGGTAGAAATCCTCAACTGGCTCGCTAGTTTTTGGTGTCCGATTTTCTCCTATGGCATTCCATTCGCATCCGACAATGAAGTGGAACACGTGCTTGCCATCGATTGCAAAGCTCGCAACGCGTCACGGTCGCAACGATTAAACCAAAGATCAGCTCCATTTTTCCGGCTCATCTTCCAAAAACTTCCCAGATGATTCGATTTTCATCAAGTCAGTGCCATAGTTTGACTCTGTTGATGTCGATTGAACGAATCATGAAAATATGGCAAGATGATGCGATTTCCAAATCAGTTGTTACTAATTGCAGTTTTGTTGTCATTCTGTGGATGCCGTGTTTTCCGAAACATCGAGCAATGGAAGTGTGATAACATGTGCATGTGTCATTTTGGTACAACCCCCACTGCTCAGTCGATGGCACCGCCTGCCTCGTTCCCAATTCAAAATCCTCCTGTCATTTACCAACCCGCCTCCATGGGAAATTCGGTTCAGGTCTTTCCCCAGAGTTCACCCATGGTTCCTCAAACGGTTGGCGTTCCCGCGAACAGTTCCAACTGCGCACAGTGCCAAAAATAGGTGGGTTAGGATTCAATAGCCGCACCCGATAAACAGGCGTTATGAAGCAAGTCATTGCAGTGATTCGACCGTATTTGGCAGAACGACTGCTTGAAAGCCTACGGTTATCGCCGCTGGAAGCCTTGCAAGTGACCGAGGTCAAAGGATTTGGCCGCCAAAAAAGCTATCTCGACCAATACTCGTCTACGGAGTACTCTCTGGCTTTCTTGCCCAAGGTCGAAATAACCTTATATGTTGATGACTTGCGGGTCGAGGAAGTTCTCAAGACGATTGTGGACACTGCGCGGAGCGGCAGAATGGGTGACGGAAAAATCATGGTGCTGGATGTTGGTGAAGGATTTTGAATGATGACTTTGCATTCCGACCCCGATTCACTTAGACTTTCGGGACGCGATCTACATCACAAGTTTGCAAGCGAACAGGTATTCCTCGATGCGATTTAAGCAGTTGGACAAGATTACGGAACTTATTCCTGGCAAGAGAATCGTTGCCGTCCGAGAAGTTCATGCAGGCGAGGACTACTTCCGAGACCATTTTCCACTTTTTGCAGTCATGCCAGGCGTGCTGATGCTGGAATCCATCTTTCAGGCATCTTGTTGGCTAATCCGCGCGACGGAAAACTTTGAAAACTCCTTGCTAACCCTTCGCGAGGCGAAGAACGTAAAATTTGTCGACTTTATGCAACCTGGGCAAACGTTGGTTATCACTGCTGAGATCGTGAAAATATTCAACGATAGCGTGTCGATCAAAGCGTCTGGAACCAAGGGTGATGGTGATACTGTGGCTGTTTCGGCGCGACTAACGATTGGCAAAGAAAACTTAAAAACAAAAGATGCCGCGTTGGAGTCGCTGGACGCATTTATGCGAGATTCGATGCGACAAGGCTTAAAGGGACTTCTCAACGACGACTCGGACGGCCAGAGCGATGGGCGGGGATTCAGAGTCCAACTCAACTAACACACTACACGCCCTTCGTTCCTCGACGCAGCCGACGAAAGTCAACGTACTAGGCACATTCCATGTGCCGTCCACCTGGAATCCAGGCAAAAGCTTGACTGCGAGCGGCACGACGGTATTTGCCTGCACCTTTTGTGGGCTGTGTCTTCCTCAGGGCGTGCCACCCAATTTATCGGTAGATTTCAAACTGCAGTTCGCCTTACGCAGACTATCGCAAGCCAGCCAAACCCGTTTTCGAAGTCGTCGTCGTCGAGAATTGATCGAGAAGTTGTTGGTTGGACTGCTTAAATCCGATCAGAGACGGCTCTTGAAGCAAATGTCCTTTGTTAGCCCGCAAAATGTCGAGCGCCAGAGCCTTGTTCTTTTGCCAATTTCCAAGGGTGAATTTCCGGATGTCGGTGTAGGGCTTATCGACCTTGGCAGCAATTTTCGGAACTAGATGAAATCCATCTCCAGCACGCACCAACGTGAAGTGCATCGTAAGGTACAATCCAGCAATACCGACTGCGACTCCGACAGCAAAACTACTTACTCGATTCATCCGTGCTCCACTCCGTTTCGTTGTGATAGGCCTGACGCAAAACTACTGCTCTGCACCATCTGTGTCTAGATCAACGCACACACCTTCTTATTCTTCGAACTGATTCTTGGCGAACAATACTAAATGGCAAAACCAGCAATCACTCAGACCCCACAAACCGGTCCTTGGGACTGGAATCTTCCTGAAATATTTATTCGACGATGCCGTGAAAAAGGGGCTGCAACCAAGGTCTCCGATTCGTCGGGCATGAAGCTTAGTGGCAACGACTTGCTATTGAGAACGTTAGTGTTAAGACGAATCTTTGAGCGAGAGGTTTTAAAACCAGATGAGCGATATGTCGGAGTGCTTTTGCCGCCAACCGTACCTGGAGCGGTTGCCAATTTTGCGTTGGGATTGTCAGGTCGCGTCGCGGTTAACTTGAACTATACCGTTAGCGAAGCGATCATCAATCAATGCATCGAGCAGGCAGGGATAAAGAACATCTTAACTAGCCGGAAAGTGATGGAAAAACTGGGTATTAAACCAGCCGCCAACTTGATTCATCTTGAGGATATGAAGGAACATGCGACGATCGGTGACAAGATTGCATGCGTGATGATGGCCAAGTTTTTGCCGATGATGTTTGTCTCG
>Ga0194045_1000170_pt1 | contig 20655 bp, 14 predicted proteins | sample JunL6211m_MetaG_FD_161686 | JGI IMG/M metagenome (GOLD analysis project Ga0194045, IMG submission 161686) | Anoxic zone freshwater microbial communities from boreal shield lake in IISD Experimental Lakes Area, Ontario, Canada - Jun2016-L626-11m | ecosystem: Environmental > Aquatic > Freshwater >...
GGATTGGGAGAATCGTACTGCTTCTTTAAACGTAGAGCAAGGGCCACGCCCCAAAGATAACCGCGATTGTTTTGAACGAGAGGTAGCAAAGGAAGCCTTGGGTGTACCAGAGCAAGGCGGGCCGCATCAACGGGTTGCAAAATCTATCATGGCTTATGAGATATTTCCACCTGAAGTGGTGTCTCCTGTTTTGAATCGATCACCAATTCAGGTGGGCGATACGGTTGGCATATTGTTTCATTTTTTGCCTGGTGTTGATTTGTTTTGTGGGGCAATTGTTCTTGAATGTTTTGATGAGGCAAGGGATGAAATTTGGCGAACCGGGTTTAAGTATCGCACTTTGTCGGGGCATCCAGAACTTGGTGAAGAAACTTTCAGTGTCGAGAAAAATATGAATACCGGAACGATAACAGTGGCACTGCGATCGTGGTCAAGGGCAGGAACATGGTTAACCTGGCTTGCATGGCCTTACACCCGGTATAGCCAGATCCGTGCTAATAAATCTGCATTGGCATATCTTGCAATGGTAGCAGCGCAAAAATTTTCCCTTTCAAAATGAAATTAACCAATCAGATTAAAGGTAGATTTTACATTCCCAAGTGCAACTATTACAATTTTTTGAAAGAACCACTCTTAGGTCATGGATTTACCAAGAAGGTTGAGTTGGCAAGATGTTCAGCTTATGCGGTGGAAGGCTAGCGAGGTAAATCAGATTTTTTGAAAAAAGGCTCAAGGTAGAAAGCAGGTGTTGAAATAAGGTGTCATATTTGGCAAGTAAGGTAATAAAAGGGTGCCTTTAGATTCCAGATCGGTCAGTTAATGATTATTTTGGAAAATTTAGGCGTCATGGCATAAGGGTTGCCATCTTTATTACGTTGTTAAAAGTTTTTAAAGAAGATGAAGAGGTGGGGTATGAGCCAGAGAGATTCAAATATGTTGTTTTTGAAGGACATGCTGGAACATTTGGTTTCCTGCCAGCAGCAATTGCAATGGACGACCGACAGCCAAGCTGTGCATGTTTTGACCGAAGTGATGCTAAGAGATTTGGAAAGATGCAACAAGTTATGTGAAAGCATCAAACGGAAAGCAAGTCATGCGGTAGCAGTCTAGCAATTACAAAGCTGACTAGAAAACTTTAATCAAAAGCAAAAACCAGTGTGCCAAAAGGCATGCTGGTTTTTTTTCGTATTCGTGTGATTGGCATAGCTGAAATAATCGTCACATCTTCGCTAGTTTTTGCGAACGGCAAAAGCCAAACGATCTGTATAGGTGGAAGCATAATAGCAAGAACCTTCGGTACAAAGGTCGTAGTGGATATTCTCGGTCTAAAAGATAATCCGATAAGAACATTGTAGATTGCAGCCGGCGTAGGAAACGCCAGGCACCTGGAGCGTTAGGTTCCCGGCTGAATCACTCGCCGATTGAAATATGTCATCCGTGTGGATGGCTAAGGCGGAGTGATGTAGTTCACCCGGGGAAGTTTCAGGGCCAGCTTGTAAAAGACAAGCCACCCCCGACCCAAGTTTTAACGAGGAGTTACGATGAAGAGGATGCGCATGGTAGCGCCGCTGTTGGCAGTTCTGGTTGGATTGTTTTCCACCCAAAATGTGTCAGCCTCAAACTGCGGTGCAGGTAAGTACAATGCTTCTGGCTCGCCTTGCTGCGATGCCCAGAGTTGTTTTTCTTCTGCCACTGGGCAGATGAGAGAAAATTTCCGCCTTGTTGTGGACAATGTCCTTGGCAAGCGCTGGTTGACTTCCTACACCACAGTACAGGAAACAACCATGAAGCAAGTCACGAAGACTTGCTACAAAGACGAAGCCCGCACCTGCTATAAGAAGTGCTATGAAACGGTCTTCAAAAATGTTGAAGAACAAGTTCAGAAAAAAGTGATTGAAACCGCTTACAAAGATTGCGAATACACCGTATGCAAGCCAGTCAAGAAGACTTGCATGAAGGAAGTTACTTCCACGGTTTGCAAGCCTGTTTGCGAAACTCACTATAAAGATTGCAAGTATACCATTTGCAAGCGCGTTCCAGTTCAATGCGAAAAGGAATGCTGCTACACTGTTTGCAAACCTGTAACTGAAGTGCATTGCCACAAGGTTACCTGCCAGTTGCAGAAGAAAATCTGCGAACAGCATGAAAAGGAATGCAAGTACACCGTTTGCAAACCTGTGCAAGAAACTTGCATCAAGGAAGTTAAATGTGTACAGAATAAGAAGGTTATTGAAAATTGCGTAAAAGAAGTTAAGTGTGTTGAATACAAGAACGTACAAGAAACGATTGAAAAAGAAATCGTTAAAACTGTATGGAAGCCTGTTGAAACCACCAAGACTGTTTCACGCAGAGTTGGCGAATGGGTTGTAGAAAACTACACCATCCCCGCAACCACCAGAACCCAATGGGCTCGTACACCTAGCGAATCGGTGTTTGATCCTGCTACCTGCCGTACTGTTTGCAAACCAGGCAAGTTGACCCGCGTTTGCTGCGAAGTTCCTGCGAAGGAATGCTGCCGCAAGGTTTTCAAAGTTAACACTGTTTGCGAACAAGTTACTTGCAAATCTTATGTAAGGGAATGTGTTAAGGAAAAAGTTCCAGTAACCGTATGCAAAAAAGTTGCTGTCTGCACTGTAAAGAAAGTACCTTACACTGTATGCAAAGTTGTTCCTGAAACCATCATCAAGAAAGTTCCTTACACGGTTACCAGGATGGTTCCTGAAACCATTGTAAAGAAAGTTCCTTATACCGTCAGCAAGACCATTCGTGGTGCTTATGTTGATGGCAAGGGTGTTGGCCACGGCGAAGCTGGTTCTGATGCTGCTGATGGTAAGAACGGTAATGGCAAGGGTGGCGATGCCAAGAATGGCAACGACGGTAAGGGCTCCAATGGCAATGCAGGCAACGATGCTGGCAAACCTTGGGTCTTCACCGAAGGCGCAACTTTTGACAAAACCTACACTACCACTTCCACCAAGATGGTTCGTGAAACCCAGATCAAGAAAGTTCCTTACACTGTCTACAAAACTGTGACTGAGGAAGCTGTAAAGAAGGTTCCTTACACTGTAGTCAAGATGGTTCCTGAAACCGTCAAGAAGATGGTGCCTGTAACCGTGACTGAAATGGAAACCACGAAGTGCGTAAAGAAAGTTCCTTACAAGGTATGCCGAACTGAAACCGTAACCGTATGCAAGAGAGTTCCTGAAACGATCTGCAAGATGGTACCTTACACGGTTAATGTAAAGGTTCCTTACAAGGTAACTGAATGTGTACCAGTAACCGTATGCAAGAGGGTCAAAGTTGATCCTTGTGACAACGGCAAATGTGGCAAGAACGAATGCGATCCTTGCAGGGAAAAGCTCCTTGATAAGATTTTCCGCAACCGCCTTTGCTGCAAGAATCCTTGCGAAGATAGCTGCGCGCCAGCAAAAATCGAGGCAACACCTGCCAAGTAATTAGCTGAGCGAGTTAAAATAAGACCGGCCCCGGGAATGATTCCTGGGGCCGGTTTTTTTATTTCCATATCTGCGTTTATCATCGATCCCATCTTTGGTGCTGTGTATTCCCAACATATTATTGTTACAATGTCGCAACGATGTGCCTAAAGCAATTAGCTAATTGGCCAAGTCTCTGAGGGAATTTGCGATGACTAGTAGATTAGCCGGCCTATTCTTGATGTTAAGTTTGGCCCTGCATTTGGGTTGCGCTCAGGAAAAAGAAAACCCTGCTGCCAAATCGCTTCCCAATGATGCTAAAAAGGTGGAAGGCAAGAAGGTGCCTGTAGGGCCTAACATTCTTTTTGAAGTTGATGGGGAAATCCGAAAAGTCTGGGTCAGCGCGGAGGTTTGTAGAACCATGGGGCCTTTAGAGCAATTGCTTTGCAGGAAAGGAACCAAGGAGCATGAATCTGTTCTAATTGCAGATATTGATGCACGCGATTTGCATAAAGCCCTGATGCTGGCGCGGGGCGAACCCGGCTCGCCCGTTACCTTCCGACCAGAATACAAGGCTGCAACGGGTTCTGTAATTCGCATTACCTTGATGTATGAAAAAGATGGCAAGAAATTAACCGTGCCCGCACAGGATTGGGTCCGCGATACTAAATCAATGAAAGCTTTGGCCCATGATTGGGTTTTCGCAGGCAGCAGATTTGTTCCCGATCCACTCGATAAAAATAAACCACCCATCTACCTTGCAAACGAAGGCGATGTTATTTGTGTCAGCAATTTTGAATCTGCCTTGCTGGATCTTCCAATCGAAAGCAGCAAGCAGAACGCTGATGTGCAATTTGAAGCTTTTACCGAGAATATTCCGCCTGATGGCACCAAGGTTGCTGTCTGTTTAGAAGTGATACCGCCTACAACAAAAAAACCATGAGTAATTGTTTTTGTTGCATTTGGTTTTGCTTAAGGTTAAACCAGAGTAGTTGTATAGTTGTGGCCTAGGCCACTTAGGATAATTCCCACCAAGTCAGGAAACCCAACATGAATAGTAGACTTAAATTAACTCGTCGTAGTGCCATCAAAACCATGGGTATTGCGCTTACTGCGCCAATGGTTTTCAAACGTTTCACCCAGGCAGCACCTAGCGAAACCCTGATGCATGCCAGTTTTGGTGCAGGCGGCATGGCTCGTTCAGACATCAATTCCCTTACTGCGAGCAAAAACCTCAAGCTGGTTGCTGTTGCAGATGTGGATAAAAGCAGGCTCGAAGAATTGAAGAAATCATTTCCTGATGTGAAGGTGTACACCGATTGGCGAGAATTGCTCGATAAGGAAAAAGGTTTGAACTCTGCGAACATCTCTACACCTGACCATATGCATGCTCCAATCACCATGCGAGCCATGCAGCAGGGGTTGAATGTCTACACGCAGAAACCTCTTACTCAATCCATTTATGAATCGAGACAGCTAACCAAGGTTGCAGCAGAGAAAAAACTCGTCACACAGATGGGTATTCAAATTCATTCGCATGAAGTTCATAAGACTGTGGTTAATGCAATCCAGACCGGCGTTGTTGGTAAGGTGAAGGAAATTTATAGCTGGAGTGGCAAGCAATGGGGCGATAAAGGCCCACGACCTGAAAAAACTGATGCTGTTCCTGCAACACTTGATTGGAATGGCTGGCTAGGCGTTGCCGCAGAACGACCTTATATCACAGGTTATTATCATCCCGGCAATTGGCGCAAACGATTAGATTTCGGCACAGGTACTTTCGGCGATATGGGCTGCCATATCCTTGATCCTGTTTTTAGTTCTGTTGCTTTTACCTACCCTAATTCAGTTATCTGTCTGCAAGGTGGCACCGGCCCTGATAGTTGGGGCCTTGATAATCAGGTTCGATATACTTTCCCAGGAACCAAGTTCACCACTGATACGGTTACACTCAATTGGTTCGATGGCAGCCTGAGGCCGGGCAAGGAAGTTCAAGCTTTGCTGGGCGATCGCAAGATTACTGATCAAGGCTCGATATATATTGGCACCACGGGTGTCTTGTATTCTCCTTATATTGGTGCTCCTGTTCTTTTCCCAACAGAAAAAGGCAAGGATATCCCCATTGTTAAAATCCCAGGTGACAATCATTATCTGCAATGGGTGGAAGCTTGCAGGGGCAATGGTGCTGCTTCTGCTCCATTCAGTTATTCTGGCCCGATGACCGAATCTGTTTTATTGGGTACGATGTCTACCCGCTTTCCCAAGCAGGAATTGACTTGGAATGCAGAGAAAATGGAGATCACCAACTTCAAGGATGCGAACCAGTTTGTGCGTAAGACCTACCGCAAGGGTTATGAAGTTGAAGGCTTGTAATTGATTCGTTCGTCAAGTGAAAAGGTTTAGCCAAAAGGCTCCTTGTAATCAAGGGGCCTTTTTAATTTGAAGCTTGCTCGAAGGTTACTAGATATCTTAAGATTCATGTATAGTGATATGGGATAAACTAGGTGTTTTACTTCTGGAGAAATGTTAAATGCGAATGTTGATTCAAAAATTCATGGCTGTACTTTTAGTTATCACGATTGCTGCGACATCGGTTCTGGCCTGCTCACGCGCCTTGTGGAATACCGATGGCCATGCTGTGACTGTTGGTCGAAACATGGACTGGATCAATGATATGGCGGTTGATTTCTTTGTCATCCCCCGTGGAATTGAGCGGGATGGGTTGGTAGGCCCAAACTCTGTTAAGTGGAAATCCAAGTACGGGCAGTTGGCATTGGTGCGCGAGGGTGCGGGGGTAGTAGATGGCGTTAATGAAAAAGGCCTTGCTGGGCATATGTTATGGCTTGGCGCTTCGGATTATGGTGCCCGTGATCTAAACCGACCAGCGATGAGCTTGGGGGTTTGGTTGCAATACTGTCTGGATAACTTTGCTTCTGTTGCGGAAGTTGCCGCTGTATTCGAGAAAGATCCCTTTCAAATAGTTACCACTAAATTTGATGGATTAAAGGCAAGTACACATTTGGCATTCGAAGATTCTACAGGGGATTCTGTTATCATCGAATATCAAAATGGAAAGCCAAAGGTATACCATAGCCGCAAGCATACGGTGATGACCAATGACCCAGTGTTTTCAAAGCAATTGGAGAAATTAGCCAACTATAAAGGCTTTGGCGGAAATGACCCACTGCCCGGAAGCAGTGCTGCAGCAGATCGTTTTGTTCGGGCTGCATATTATTTGCAGGGATTACCCAAAGCTTCAAATTATCGTGAATCTGTCGCTTATGTTTTTAGCGTGATGCGAAATGTTTCACAGCCTTTTTCAGAAGTAGATGTAAAGGCAATGGTTTCGGGCCAGCCGCACAATAGCCCTACCCGCTGGCGTACGGTCATCGATCTTACCAACGGGAATTTTTATTACGAATCCACTCTTTCTCCTAATATCATCTGGGTCAACTTCAAAGAACTTGATTTCAGTACAGCTTCCGGCCTGCGGAAGATGGATTTACAGGGAGACAATTTGATAGGCGATTCTACAAAAGGTTTCAAACCAGCGAAGGGTTTTTCAGTCTTGAAGCCAGAGTAATAGCGGCCTATACCGTTTTGCTCGAATGCTTGTCATTCTGGGTTCGCTTTCAATTTTAAGTATTCCCATAGATATTCTGCCTGTGTTCAAGGCGCCTGCAGTACAAGTGCTGACTTATTACCCCGGTATGCCTGCTTCTTCGATAGAGAAAACCATCACCAATCGAATTGAGCGCTGGGTGAATCAGGCACCTGGCGCCCGATTGGTGGAATCAAGGTCGGTGCCCGGCGTGAGTGTAGTAAAAGTATACTTTGATAGCTTGAAGAAGGAACTGCAGTCGAACCCATGCTATCCAAGTTTGGTGATTAAGTAAGGTTTAGAAGGTGAATTGGAATCGGCTACCAAAGGAATGAAAAGCTGCGTTATCCGGCCCATTTGTACCAAAAAAACCAGTGGTGTAGACATAATTTGTCATGATAAATGCGTTGGGATTAAGGTACCAGTTAAGCCCTAGGGTGATCGAACTAAGATAGCCGCCACGGGGTTTTTCATCTGGAACATTAAATTGCGACTTGATGAAGTCGAACTTGGTGCCAATCTCCCATGCCCCACTCCCTTGTTCGCCTTTTCCATGTCCGAAAGAAAAATTCTTGACCGGAATGACTTGCGAATACATGGGGTCCATCTTGTTGATGCCCCGATGATCGCCATTGGTGAGGAAACAAAGCATTTCTATGGAGTAACCATCAAAGTAAAGGTTTCCTATCGGTTTAACATTTTCGGGAAGGGTACCGTTGGAATTGGGCAGGCCACCCACATAGGCATTATCAAAAAACTGGCCATCATATTGGGCGCCCAACGAAAAAGGGCCGTTAGCGTAATTAAGACATAAAGTGTAAAGCTCGGTACCATCTCTTGTAAAAAAAGCCTTTGAATTAATCAGGTTGGGAACTTGGAAAGAGGATCCTGCCCTAATCAATGGAGCCACATTAGAGATGGCCACCGGGAGACCTTTGTTATCCCCCAATAAATCTCGTGGATTTGCACGAACTGAACCCGTTGAGCCAAGGTTCAACCAGTGATTGTTTGGCTCATCGTAAAAAGGCATCACGCAAAGCCTGGCATCAAATGCGAGTTCGGCCGTATCGCTCGCAGCAAAAGCGCCTGTGCGCGTGTTGGTTTGAAATAAACCGACCCAGGAATAAACATGGTCTTCTAAATAAGTGTTGCTGATGGTGATACCATTGCTAAAAAGATAGGGATCTTCAATGGCATCCCAAACACCAGGGCGTTCCATAAAGGGGATGTTTCTACCACTACTTGCACTGTAAAAACTTAATTCTTCCTTGATATGACCTACTCTGATGGTTCCAAAAAATGGGATATCATGCATGCCAACAAAAACATTGTTAAAGGTAACATTGGGATCAGGCGCAGTTAGGATATCTCTACGATTATCTGATGCCCTAGAGAAGTCCATTTCAAAAACCCATTCCATGTAGGTGCAGAAATTCCCATCACTTCGTAACCTTGCCCGCCTAAACTCGGAGCCTTGTTGTAATCCTGAATCTGGTAATAGTTTTTGGGCGTAGGGATCAATGCTATAAAATCCAAAATCCATTTGGAAGAGTCCGCCTATGCGTGCCTTGAAGGCTTTGTCTTCCGATTCAAAGGTGAGTCTGCCATCTTTTCCCCAGGTTGCCATCATACCGTTATCTTTGACTGGCCAATTAGGCCCGCGACGATTAGGCGTGGTTTCTTTGGTAATGTCTGTTAACTCTTCGAGGCTGGGAAGTTTTTGGAGTTCTTTGGACTCTAGGGAAAATTTAGGTGTAGCTGGGAGTTCTGGATCCGAAGTAGGGTTTTGTCGCTCGCTTTGTTGTTTAAGTAATTTGGATTGTTCTAGGATTAGTATTTTTTGTTGTTCTAAAACTTTAGATTGTTCATCCATTTTAGCTTGTTGGGCTTTGATGAAAAGCTTTAATTCTTCTGCTGGATCTTGTGCATGTAGGGAAGAAGAAACGATCATTAAAACACCCAGCATAACAAACAATAAAGCTACGCTTTTCACTAGATGAAAAGTATATTTAGTGCCAGAAAGCTCGGAGAACTTAAAAACCAAGATTCAATCCAGTAGTGACGATTATGCAACCTGTGTTAATTAATCGGCTTACGAAGGTAGTTTTAATAAGGAAACATAAATTACAATTAAAGATCCGAGAAAAAGATCAGGACTGAAATCCCACTCTGCATATCTCTCCCATTTTTACTTTTAAGGCGGGTTCTAAAAATCGTTTTTATCAACTTTAATGAAATCAGATAAATTTGATAGTTCTTTGAGGGTAGTTTGCCGATTAATACAAGGTTGCAGATTATAACATCGCAAAGATGCTTCCTTAACATGGATGTGCTGAATTGAAAATTGACACAAAGTTTTGGATATCTCTAATGGTGGGCTTTTCGCTCTCCCTGACCGGTTGTATTCCAGGCCCAGTAAAAGAGTATTGGGATCATGGAATGAAGGTTGGGCCAGAATATTCTAAGCCCCCCGCACCGGTTGCTGTTGATTGGATTGATAAGGATGATTCGCGTATTCGCACCGATCCTGAAGAACACAGGAATTGGTGGAAGAATTTCAATGATCCCAATTTGGATGAATTGATTTGTTTTGCTACCAGTCAGAGTCTGAAGTTGAAAGAAGCTGGTTACAGGGTAATGGCATCTCGGGCAGATCTTGCAATTGCATTGGGTCAACTCATGCCCCAAAGCCAAAGCATGACAAGTAGTTTTACCCAATATGGTTTGAGCACGGCAGTTGCAAATAGATCGTTTAATGGCGTCAATTTGATTCCGCAAAATTATTACCCACAATATAATTTTGGGTTTAATATGGCTTGGGAGCTAGATTTCTGGGGTCGGTACCGCAGAGCAATCGAATCTTCCAGCGATCAACTTGATGCATCAATAGAAAATTATGATGAAGTAATGGTTTCGATGTTAGGAGAGATAGGCGAACATTATGTGCTATATCGTTATTGTGAGCGGGTGGTGGACTTGTTGAAGGAAAACATTGAGTATCAGAAAATCAGTTTGCAGGTTGCCAAAGCTAAGTTCGCTGCTGGCCTTTCCAGTGAATTAGATGTTGATCAAGCGCAGAGCGATTTAAGTAATTTTGAAGCTTCGGTTCATATGTTTTTTCGCTTGCAGCGATTAGAAAATAATACGCTTTGCACCTTACTTGGTATTTCACCAGAAGACCTTGGCAAAAAGTTGACAAAAAAAGGTATACCCGCTCCGCCTAAAGAGGTTGCAGTTGGCATTCCCGCACAACTGATTACAAGAAGGCCTGATGTGCGGATGGCAGAAAGACAAGCCGCCGCCCAGTGCGCCAAGATTGGCGTGGCAATGTCGGAACTGTTCCCACATTTATATATCAATGGTTCCTTTGGTTACAATGCGATGAATAATACGGCATTATTCACTTCCCCTGCGGCCTATGGCACCATTGGGCCAGGCTTAAGTTGGAATATTTTCAATTATGGAAGATTGTTGAACAATGTGAAAATGCAGGATGCGAACTTTCAGGTGAATGTTGCCAAGTTTCAATACTCACTAGTTAATGCTGGGAAAGATGTTGAAAATGCTATCGTGGAATATGTAAAAAGTGGGGATGCGATCAAGGAAATGGAAGTTTCGGTTGCTTCAATTCTTAAGGCAAGCGATATTGTAATTGTGCAATATAAAGCAGGCACTGCGGATTTCAACAGGGTTTCATTGGTTCAAGAAAAGCGAATATCGCGGGAAATGGAATTAGCCCTTTATCAGCAAACATATGCCCGAGGTATGGTAAGTATTTATAAGTCATTAGGTGGTGGTTGGCAGGTAAGATTGGATGGATGTGAGGAAGGTGGATTAATAGCAGGGGGACCCAAGGAATTACCATTACCCAAAACGGAAATACTTCGCCCTCAGCCTGAAACCAAGCTAGAGGAACCCAAAAAATGATACGTTCATTTACAAGGTTAATGATTGGGGTTGGAGTCTTGCTTGGTTCGCTTGGTGCGTTGATCGCATCGGATACTCGGTGCCCAAAATGTCCGGATGATTACAAAGCCAAACCCATGCCAAGTGCCCTAGAATACTTTAAACCAGATGGTATGGGTTGTTATAAAATAAAGAGTTGCCCACCTGTGCATCCGTATTTTAAACCAAACGGTATTGATGATTACAAGATGAAAAGCATGCCTTCTATTAAGGCACTTGATAAAGGATCGTGCGCTCCGGATGGCGGTACAGGAGTTAACTTTTTTGGTTTACGCCCTAGGTTAGAAACACATAAAAAACTTACTCAGCCATGATGATTGTTGTTGGTTTCTGGTGTCTGGACTGAGTGTTCATTTTCTAGTGGTACAGTCCTTTTTGCTCCTGTGATCCACAAGATGACATAAAAGAAAACAGGGGTGTAAAAAATCCCCAGGAAAGTAACTCCGAGCATGCCGAAGAAAACTGCGATGCCCAGAGCCTGACGCATTTCCGCACCTGCGCCTTCTGAAAGTGCCAAGGGTACTACCCCTAGAATAAACGCAAACGAGGTCATTAAAATTGGCCTTAATCTTAGTTTGCTAGCTTCAACGGTAGCTTCTTTTAAAGGTTTACCCTGGTCAAATAATTGCTTTGCAAATTCCACAATGAGGATTGCATTTTTGCTGGCGAGGCCCACCAAAACAACAAATCCAATCTGCGTGAAAATATTGATATCCATATTGAATAATTGTAAACCAAATAAGCTGGATAGTAAGCACATGGGAACCACTAATATTACCGCTAAAGGAAGGCTCCAGCTTTCGTACTGTGCTGCTAGCACTAAGAACACAAATATCACCGCAAGGCCGAATACGATCGCTGCGGTATTGCCCGATTCGAATTGGAGAAATGAAAGTTCTGTCCATTCAAAAGCCATGTCCCGGGGAAGTATCTTGTTGGCAATGGCTTCCATTTCTTGTGCTGATTGCCCTGAACTGAAGCCTTTGGCATTATTCCCGTATAATGCGGTTGCAGGATACATGTTGTAGCGAATAAGATAGTTAGGACCGGAGGAGTTTGCAAAGCTCATGAATGCACCCAAGGGAACCAACTGATTCGATTTGTTGCGGATCTTGATTAGCGATAGGTCGTTTATTGATTGGCGAAAATCCGCGTCTGCCATAATATTTACCTGCCAAGATCTGCCAAAGAGATTAAAGTTGTTCACATAATATGACCCTAGGAAGCCTTGTAAAGTTTCAAAGACATCCTGCATCTGTAAACCAAGAGCCATGACTTTGTCGCGGTTAATATCCAGATAAATCCATGGGGTGTCACCTCGGCTGCCCGTAAAAACACCTTGAAGCATGGAACTGTTGTTGCCCGCTACTGCAAGGTTATCGGTGGTTTTTTGTAAACTTTCCAGCCCGACAGGGCCGCGATCTTCAATCATCATTTTAAACCCGCCTGCAGTGCCTAACCCATCTACGGGCGGGGGCCCGAATAAGTTAACCATTGCACTAGGGATTTCTTTACGGCAGCGTTGGGTTATCTTTGCGCTTATGTATTCGCTGGTCAGTCCCTTTTTTATTCGTTCTTCAAATGGTTTTAGAATGATGTTAACAGAGCCCAAGTTTGGGGCATTTGCCCCGATTAATAGCGATTGCCCTGCGATGCCCACAGTATGGTCCACCCCTTCAGTTTCTTCAGCTATCTTACAGAGGGTTTGTATTTCTTTTGCGGTTCTTTGTACCGATGCGGCATCGATCAACTGCACATTTGCCAGAAGATATCCTTTGTCTTGTGGTGGTATGAATCCTGTGGGAGTAATCTTGAAGTAATGATAGGTCCCATACAATAGCCCGCCATAAACTAATAGTGCTAGGAAGGAAAGTTTCAGCATAAGTCGAACTGTGCCGCCGTAGGCTGTCGTTCCAAGGTTGAAGATTTTGTTGAATAGTAAGAAAAACCAACCGAAGAAAAAGTCGAGTATTTTTTGTAAGATGTCCTTCTTTGCGCCTTTTGGTTGTAGTAAGAGTGCTGCTAAAGCAGGGCTTAATGTAAGAGAGTTAAATGCCGAAATGATGGTGGAGACAGAAATAGTAATTGCAAATTGCCTAAAAAATTGGCCGGTAATTCCGCTGATGAATGCGCATGGTATAAATACAGCACATAAAACCAAGGCAACTGCAATGACGGGCCCTGTTACTTCGGTCATGGCTTTTCGTGCAGCATCGCGTGGGGAAAGGCCTTCATGCAACCAGCGCTCCACATTTTCCACTACCACAATTGCATCATCCACCACAATCCCGATGGCAAGTACCAAGCCAAACAGTGACAGGTTGTTCAAGCTGAAACCAAGAGCAGCCATTGCTGCGAATGTTCCGACCACTGCAACGGGCACTGCAATAAGGGGAATGAGAGTTGCGCGCCATGTTTGCAAAAATATCAACACAACGAGTGCCACCAAGATGATTGCATCCCGCAGGGTCTTAAAAACTTCCAGAATGGAATCTTTAATAAAAGGTGTGGTATCGTAAACAATCTTGTAATCCAAGCCCGGAGGAAAGCGTTTCTTTAAAGCGCTCATTTTCTCGTATATGCCGTTAGCTGTTGAAATAGCGTTCGATCCTGGAAGCTGATAAACAGAAAGAGCAACCGAGGGTTGATTATCGAGGGAACAAATCTGGTCATATTGTTGCGAGCCAAGTTCTACCCGGGCGACATCTTTTAATCTGACGAGGGTGGAAACCGGGGCGGAAACTGTGGGCGGTGTTACCTTGATAATGACATTTTCAAATTGTTCGACATCATAAAGCCTACCTATGGTATTGATGATTAGTTGGAGTTGCTGGCCTTTGGGGGCAGGTTCCTGCCCGATGGATCCTGCTGCAACTTGTAGATTCTGCTGGCTTAAGGCAGTGATAATATCGTCGGCTGTAAGGCTGAGAGCGGTCATTTTTGCAGGGTTTAGCCATGCCCGCATGGAGTAATCGCGCTGGCCCATGAAGGTGACATTGCCCACGCCCGGAAGGCGAAGTAATTCATCGCGAATCTGGATGGTAGCAAAATTAGACATATAGAGATCGTTGTACAATGGTTTTTTAGTTGCAGCGTCTACCTCCGAAACCATATTGATAATCATCATGATGCTAGGAGAGATTTTCTTGACAGCAACACCTTCTCTTTGAACTAGATCGGGTACATTGGGGAGCCCAAGCGAAACCCGGTTCTGCACCAAAACCTGTGCCATGTTGGCATCCATACCTAACTTAAAAGTCACCAGCAAATTGTAGCTGCCATCGTTGGCGCATTGTGAAGACATGTAAAGCATGTTTTCGACGCCCGAAACTTGCTGCTCTATGGGCGCTGCAACGGTGTCAAGCACTGTTTGAGCATTAGCGCCTGGATAATTTGCGGTTACGATCACCGTGGGGGGTGAAATATCCGGGTATTGAGCAACGGGAAGTGAGGTGAGAGCTGCAGAGCCCATGATGGTGATTACAATCGACAAAACAGCAGCGAAGATCGGCCTGTCGATGAAAAAATGAGATATCATTCCGCCCCGCCTTTATTCAGATTTTTTTTGCGCAATGTAGTAAGTAATCCCATTGTGGAGATTGAAATTATCTTAGTTGCACCTTTATTAATGGCTTTTGCAGTTTTGGTTTTAAATATTGAGAGGTTGCCAATGGATTCAATGACATAAAAAAATACCGGGGTGAAAAGAATACCCATGAGGGTAACTCCAAGCATGCCACTGAAAACCGCAACGCCCAAAGCCTGGCGCATTTCAGAGCCCGCTCCTTCTGCAATCACAAGTGGAACCACACCTAAAATAAATGCAAAGGAAGTCATTAGGATCGGCCTTATCCTGAGTTTGCAGGCTTCAACTGTGGCATCGGTCACCGATTTTCCTTCATCATGCAGTTGCTTGGCAAACTCAATGATCAAAATCGAATTCTTGCTGCAAAGCCCAACAAGTACAACTAACCCAATTTCGGTAAAGAGGTTGATACCAGTCTTTCCTACGATCGTTCCGATCAGTGCGGAAAAGATACAAACAGGAACCACTAAAATTACTGCCAAAGGTAGCCCCCAACTTTCATATTGGGCTGATAGTACCAAAAACACAAAAATCACAGAAAGCGGAAATACCAACTTATTGCGAAGGTCTTGGCTCTCCATGATTTGCAAAAAGCTTAGCCCAGTCCATTCGGTTTTCATCGAGGGGGAAAGAACTTCAAGTGATTTTTCATCCATTATTTTTACTGCATCTGCAGAACTTAAAATCCAAGGCAAATTGATTCCTACTATTTGCGAGGCAGGATATAGATTATAGCGAATGACCATATTAGGTCCGTTGGTATTGGTGAAATTCACAATCGTGCCTAGCGGAACCATCTGGCCTTTCGAATTGGCTACATTAATTAGGGCAAGACTTTCTGGCTTGTCTCTGAATTCAGGTTCCGCCATGATGGTAACTTGCCAGAACCTGCCAAAAGCGTTGAAGTTGTTTATAAAAATGGAACCAATGATTGAATTCATTGCATTGTTGACGTCCTGAATTTTGATCTGGAGTGCATTAACTTTATCGCGGTCAATATCTGCAAAAAGCTGAGGGGTCTGCGCTTGGTATAAAGTGAAAAGTCCATACATGCCTGGGATGGAAGACCGTTGGTCCACCAGTTTTTGAGTTTCTTTCTCGAGGCTCGCTGGACCGAGATCACCCCGGTCTTCTACCATTAATTGAAATCCCCCAGCGATCCCGATTCCGGGTACAGGCGGGGTTGGAAGCACTTGAACTTTGGCATCTCGATTAAATTGTTTGATTGTTTCGCTGATTTTAAAGGTGAGAGCGTCGGCACTGAGTTCTTTGCTCTTTCGTTCGTTGAAAGGAGCCAATGTTACAAACATCGATGCATTATTAGATGCAAAAGCGTTGTAAAGAAATGAAAAGCCGGAGGTGGTAAAAGTGTGGGCAACTCCTGGAACTTTCAGGGTTGCTTTTTCTATCTGGCCCATCAACTCTTGGGATCTTTGAAGGCTTGCACCATCGGGTAAAAGCACGTTCATCAAAAGCCATCCCTGGTCTTGATTAGGAACAAATCCTTTTGGGATTTTTGAGAATAAAAAAACTGTTGCGAATACTATGAACAAATAAAATGCGAGTACTAAAACGCAATAACGAAGGCACTTGGTCACCATCCATCCATAAACATTGGTGCCGATACCAAAGGTTTTTTCAAAGAGCCAGAAAAACCATCCGAGAAATAAATCTAGCAGGAATTGGAGTGGGTCTTTTTTTGTGCCCGGTGGTTTGAGAAGGATTGCTGCAAGCGCAGGGCTCAAGGTTAATGAGTTGATAGCGGAAAGAACAGTGGAAACAGAAATGGTAACTGCGAACTGTTTGAAGAATTGGCCCGTTATACCGCTAATAAAGGTGCATGGAATAAAGACCGCACATAGTACGAGAGCTACTGCAATCACCGGCCCGGTTACTTCTTTCATAGCATTGCGGGCAGCTTGACGAGGCGTTGCACCTTTGTGCAGCCATCTTTCCACATTTTCCACAACCACAATCGCATCATCCACTACAATCCCGATCGCAAGCACCAATCCAAAAAGCGAAATGTTGTTGATGGAATATCCTAGCAGGGCCATTACTGCAAAAGTTCCAATGATTGCAACTGGTACTGCAATAAGGGGGATGAGGGTTGCACGCCAGCTTTGTAAAAAAACCAGAACCACAATACCCACAAGAATGATTGCATCTCGAAGGGTTTTAAAAACTTCAGCAATGGATTCGCTGATAAAAGGGGTGGTGTCGTAAACAATGCTATATTCCATCCCTGGGGGAAAATTCTTGGCGAGTTGCTGTATCTTTTTTTTAACCCTGTCAGCAACATCGAGGGCATTCGTACCTGGGAGTTGGAAAATTGCCAAGGCTACCGAAGGCAACCCATCCACGGTCGCTGACATATCATAACGAAGTGCGCCTAATTCAACTCTTCCAACATCTTTGAGCCTTACGAATTTTGGCGGAGAGTTGGGATCTTTATCAGAGGCAGTTACAGTTTTAAGGATGATATCGCCAAATTGTTCGGGCGTTTCGAGGCGGCCCATGGCGCTGAAGGGATATTGAGTTTCGGTCAATTCCGGGCTGGGTGACTGTCCGAGTTTTCCTGCTGCCAAGGGTGCGTTCTGCTGTTGGATTGCGTTGACAACATCATTTGAGGAAAGACCAAGGTAAGCAAGTTTTTGTGGATCCAACCAAGCTCGAATTGCATAATCCCTTTGCCCCATCATTGTGATATCGCCAACTCCCTCTTGTCTGAACAATTCGTCCTTAACATGAATGGTTGCGTAATTTGAAAGAAAGATGTCATCATATTGGCCATTAGCAGATGTGAAGTTGATTGAAAGAAGAATCTGGGGAGCCTTTTTCTTAATTATCAACCCCTGCTTTTGAACCTGCTTAGGGAGTTGAGGCATTGCAAGGTTTACACGATTTTGTACTGCAACCAGTGCGGTGTTCAAATCTGTATTCAATGCGAAGGTAATAGTAAGGTTGTATAGGCCTGTATTGTCGCATGAGGACGACATGAACAACATGTTTTCCACGCCATTGACTTGCTGTTCGATAGGGGCAGCAATGGTATCTGCAACTACTTTAGCGCTAGCACCTGGGTATACGACGGCAACTTGAATCGTTGGTGGCGCAACAGGGGGGTACTGCGCTACAGGTAGCGTGATGAGAGCTAGTGCGCCAGCGATTGTAAGAAAGACAGAGACCACCGCTGCGAATATCGGCCGGTCGATAAAGAAGTTTGAAATCACTATTTACTCGGTTTTATTTCTGTCAGACTACCATCTAAGAACTGGGTTACTGGCATTTCGATTAAATCTGGTTTGATGATTGTTCCCGGTCTAACCAAGTGGATTCCAGAAACGACGACTTTTTCATCAGATTTCAGGCCTGATTCAATTGCTCTTAAGTTATCAGGCTGCAACTCACCCACGCTAACCCTTCGATATTCCAATTTATTATCCTTATCCATCACATAGACAAATTTCAAACCTTGGTCGGTACCAATAGCTCTATCTGCAACCAAGATTGTATTTTTAGGGTCAGAAATCGGAAGCAATACCCTGCAAAACATACCATGCAAAAATAAGGGAGTCTTATCATTTTTGAATATGTTTTTTATAATTGCACGAAGAGTAATGGTGCCTGTCTGAGAATCAACAAGGTTGCTGCTAAAATTTAAAGTTCCTTGATGCGGGAAACCTTTTTCATCAGCCAGCCCTATGGACACAGGTGTTTCCGGAAAATCTTCTAATGATTGATTTTTTTTCTTACTTACCTGGACCCTGCGGATGATCTTGAGCAATGTTCTTTCATCTGCATCGAAATAGCAATAAATCGGATCTTCAGAAACGACGGTTGTGAGTTGGGTGCTATCTTGGGTCACAAGATTTCCCAAGGTAACAAAATATTTGCTGATACGCCCGGAGATAGGCGAAATCACGGAACAAAACTCGAGATTTAGGATTTGCACTTCCAATGAAGCTTTTATTGCCTCGACTCCTGCAGCAGCTTCCTCTTCTGCTGCAACATATTTATCGAGATCTTGTTTGCTTATGGCGCCCGGGGTTTTTCCAACATCCTTGGCACGCAGATTATCCGCTTTGGCTAGTTTGAGTTTGGCCTCAGAAAGTTTGACCATACCATTGGCATCATCCAACTTGGCTTGGTAAGGCCTAGGGTCGATTGCGAAAAGTAAATCGCCCTTTTGTACATAGGAACCTTCCTTAAAAGGAGTGGAAACTACATAGCCGGTGGATCTTGCTTTTATTTCGACATAATTAATTGCATTAAATCTTCCGGTAAATCGAACATTTTCAGTAATTTCGCGTTGCACCACAGTGCTCACTTGCACAGCGGGGTTTTTATCCCCACCTGGGTCAGGTAATTTTGGTGGTGTACAACCAAGCAGCATGGATATAAACATGCATAATGCTGCAGAAAAATATCTAAACATCTGTTGAACAATGCCTCTGAATTGGGTGGTCTATACCTAATGAATCTATTCTATCTTTAATCTTGAGGTTTTCCGATAATAATCTATCTCAATTTTGGAAGGTATAAAGAAATAAGGAGTCGCCTGCAGGTTTAATGCTAGCAACTCCGGTCTTTTTGATTCCAAGTAGGCAAACAAAATTGTTTTATTTGTATTGCAGGTTCTTGATTTCGATACCCCCGTTTTCAGCCCGAATGCCAAAGGGCGTCTTGCCGGGCTTTGCCTTCATCATTTTTTGTAATTCGCCATTGTTTTTGAACTCAGCAGAATCGCCTTTAAGGATGATTTCGAAAGAATTCCAATCATCAAATTTGATGTTTTTGACATCCCCTTTTTTAATATCGAACTTCATGCCCCTTAGAAAAAGATCGTTGTTACATTTGGCATCAGCCTTGTATTCAAACTTGATGTGCACATCTTTTTCAAAATCTTGAAGGGTGTTGATGGTCAGGTCGCCCTTTACCTTGGGGTCGATTACCAGATTACCATCTTTTATTATGAACCGCATTTTTCCTACATCGGATTTGCCCTCGAGAGGTTCATTGGTTTTGTTCATCTTCCAACCGGAGAAATCTTTGCCATTGAAAAGCAAAGTAAACCCTGAATCAGCCTTGGGTTCTGCAAAGCAAAGTGATGCTGCCAATAGTAAGATAAAAGCTTTCATGAAATAATTCCTTCGTTAGTGTTTTTGAAAATCAAATCTCGAACAGCGGGCACTAAATTATCAGGAATTACCATAGTGGTTTGTCCTGATACTTCTAAGAGGGCTTCGTCTTCTGCAACCAATACATTTTCCGATGCGTTTTCGTAATGTGCAATAAGCTTTTTAACTTTGGCTTCGTCCCACCCTTGAGGAAATTCTGTTTTATTCATTAGGTTTTCCTTCGCCTTTTACGATAAGCGAGTAAAGTTTTTCCTTTAAGTTCATAAGCTGTGACTACAAACACGCTTTTCTTGTTTAGGTCGGGAACATAAACTACTCTTAGGTATCTTCCCGCATTTGTTTTACCAATCGCAATACGCGATCCTTCTGAATCAGGCCTGTCTTCACCAGAGTGTGCTAAAACTGAGGCAACTTCTTCTTCATTAACGCCATGGTTGTAAATGTGTGGCTGACTAGTTTCTGGATCTTGATAAAATCGTACTAACATGCCACCTCTTATATCATTAATTACATCAGGGTTTCCACCAAGCGTCAAGCTTCATGGATAAGGATTTAACAATATCAGGATTAGCCTCAGCGAGGTTTTTCTCTTCATGAGGGTCCGAACCGATTTTGTAAAGCTCGATTTTAGCTTCGCCCGGCGTCTTGATTCCGCCCTTTGCATTAGCTGCATTAGGCACTATTAACTTCCAATCATTGGAAACACACCATCTCCAGGTGAGGTTCTTTTCAGGTTTTTCAATGTCAATTGCATTGTGCAGGAAACAAGCACCCACTACTGCATCACGCATCTTAACTGCGTTAGCATCAAGCAGATCAATCCCTTTTAAACCTTCCGGCACGGGTAGACCGCAGAACTTGTAAATTGTGGGGGCAATATCGATCGAGGAAACAGGCGTATCAATCATTTGCGGTTTAATTTTGTCT
>Ga0194045_1000171_pt1 | contig 20640 bp, 11 predicted proteins | sample JunL6211m_MetaG_FD_161686 | JGI IMG/M metagenome (GOLD analysis project Ga0194045, IMG submission 161686) | Anoxic zone freshwater microbial communities from boreal shield lake in IISD Experimental Lakes Area, Ontario, Canada - Jun2016-L626-11m | ecosystem: Environmental > Aquatic > Freshwater >...
ATATAAAGGTGAGACTTATACAGCTAAAGAACTATTTGAGAAATTAAGAAAAGGAGATTTAAAAACATTAATTGCTCAAGGAACTGTTACGCTTTCTAAAGAACAAGCTCCTACTGTTGTAGAAGAATATGTTAAGAAAGAAGTAGTTAAGTCAAATAAAAGACCAAAAGTAGGTAGCCCAGACGAAGAAGTCATGAGCGAATACCTGCTTAACCAACCCGTATACTATCGTATTAGAAACGGTAATTCTATATTCCAATCAGTTGGTCTTGTAGAAGATTATGTTAAAGAGAAAGGAAAGATAGCTTTTGTTAAAATACAAAACATAGATACTCCTATACCTTTAAACGATGTATCTAAAAACAAACTTAGAAAGCTTAAAGAAAAAGGACAAAAAGAAGTTACATTCCCTTTAGAGTCAAAGATTCAAGCTTCTTACAATAATGGTATTGGCATTACTAATGCAATTAACAAAAGTGATTCCAATGTAATTACATTTGCAGATAAAGAAAAGATGACCCAAAAGGGTTGGGATAAAGAATCAGTATCAAGATTCCAATTGTCTTTAACAAGGTCTTTCCAAAATGCAAACCTTAAAGATAAAGCCTTTAAAGGTAAAATACAGCTTGTCCTTATGGATAACAAAGCTATATTAGACTGGCTTACATTTAACAATCCTGCGCAAGCTGAGTTCATAAGAGCAAATAGATTAGCACTTAAAGGTACATATGTATCCAATCACCCTGGGTTAGTTATATTAAACATAGACAAAGCTTCCCCAACTACAGCACTACACGAAGCGGTAGGCCATATGTGGGAGCGTTGGGCAGGTGGTACACCAACCCTTATTTATAGCGGTAGTAAAACAATCTCCCAAGAAAGAGAAGAGAATGAGTCATTAGACAGCTTTTTATTCCCTACTAAAAAAGAAATCATTTATACTGGCGGTAATGCAACTAGCTTGCATCAGTTGGCTATGAAAAAAGTAGAGGAAACAAACCTTTACAAGTTCTTGTCAATAGCTGGCAAAATATTAACTAACCACTCATACGATGGCGATACATTATTTAAAATTGTAAAGTCAAAGAACGAAGAACTATACAAGAGTCTTAATCTTGATGATAGTGAAATAAAAGAATACCTACAATACCTGTACCAATCAGGCTACACGTTGTCATCAGACGCAGCGTACCAGTACGCAATGGCTTCAATCCGCTCAGAAGTTTTTGCTAAAGCGATTGAAACTAACGCAGAGAGTTTAGCTAAGTCTGACAAGTCTTTGGTTAAGTTTTTTAAAGACTTAATCATGAAGCTTTATGAAGCTGTTGTTAACATGGCTGGTTTTAAAAAGCTTACTGCTAGTGACTTAGCGTCAATGAACATTGACCAGTTTGCACAAACTGTTATATCTGAGGTGTTCAATGAAGACCTATCTACAGATATTAAAAGAAGCCAAACTATATTAAGTGAGAAACCACTTAGCTTAAAAGAAGATTTAACTGAAAGAATAGGCATTGGGGTTAAAACAAATGGTGAGTTTGTTGATGAGGATAATATTGACAGTACTTACTCGGATGTAGAAGAAGAGGAAGGGGAAGGTGTATCTACTGACGCAAAGGTGTTAGAGTTAACCCAAGCTGCTGAAAGATTATTAGATGAAAAAGCTGCAAGAGATTACGAGTCTTTGACTAATGAAGATGTAACAAGCGAATCAGGAAAAAGAAAGATTGCGGCTTATATGTTAATTCGTAATAGCCCTGCAGAAGTTCTTGACCCATTAACTAATATACTTAAAGATTCTGATTCTTACAAACAAATTAAAGAACAGACAACTAACCTATCTGTAGAAGATTTCTTAGATGGCGTAATGGTTGGTAAATACCCATTAACCCAAGCTGATAGAAAGAAGATAGGTACTGCACAGAAAGGGCCTTTATATCAATTCTACAAGTATCATGCTGAGCATATCACAGATAATAACACTAAGAAGTTACAAGAAAGAATAGAGAAAGGTAAGACAGATATTGCTGCATTAGAAGCTCAATTACCTGCTAAAAAGAAAGGTAAGAAAACTGCTGAGGATCAAAAGAAAATTGACGCATTAAATAAGAAGATAGAAAAAATCAAAGAGTCTGTAGCTAAAAGCGAACAAGCTTTAGAAGAAGCTAAAGGTGAGTCTATTAGTGCTGAAGAGTTATTTGAAAAAGTTAAAAAAGAATGGGTTAAACTTAACGAGTCAATGGAAATGGATAGAATCCAAAAAACTGTTGATGAAAAGTTTGAAGCGGCAATAGATAAAAAAGGTAAGTTTATATTTGACAAAATCAATAAAGCTTACGAGAAGTTATCTAAAGCTACAACCCCTGAGCAAAAGGCTAAGATTAGACAAGAGATAGATGGTTACCAAGCTAGCTATATGGAAGCTTTCAACCCATCTACAATGATGTCTATTTCTAATTTATTCCATGTTTCTCCTTTTGAATTTGAAAAATTCCAACATCAATATATTGGTACTGGGGAAGGTATGCAGGCGTTTGGTTGGGGTACTTACTTAACTAATACAGAAAGCGTTAAGCAACACTACTTAAAAAGCTTAAGAAGAAAAGGATATGAAATAAAAGGTGTTAAGTATCAATACGATAGCCCTGTTGCTAAATTTTTAAATCAATATATTTTTGATTCTGTAGAAGCTAGATATATAGATTATATGGCAAACTATGGTGCTAAACAAGTTGTTTCTTTTGGCCCTGGTAGTGTTGATATTCAATATCAAGCTTTAACTCAAGAAGAAAAAGATAAAGTTAAAAGAGACCTTCAGGCCACCTATAACATGGACAAAAGTGAAGCAGATGCTTTAGGAGGGTTTTTTAATGCAACTAAATTTGCACTAAATAGTGGTTATATAAATACAAATGATTTAATTCAAGACATTGAAGATGAATTAAATGATTCTTTAACTGAATATCAATATTATAAAAATAAAGAAAGGTCATATTTTGTTGCTGCTGAAATTGCTCGTTTAGATAGAAAAATAAAAGATTTAAATCAAGTAACAGCTGGCATTGTTAATGGAACTGTTAAAGAAAGTGACATTAAAACCTTTATAGACCCTTTATACCAATACGACATTACTCTTCATAATGGTAAAACTCCTGCAGAGTATGAATATATTGATTATGATTTACCTATAAGTGAAACCAATAAAGCTAATATAGAAGCATCATTATCTTCATTTGACCCTACTTATTTGGAGTTTAGTCAAATAATGAAAGAATATGAAAATGCTAATGTAGAAGTATATTTTGAAACACCTATAGATGGTTCTATTAATACAAGACAATACGATAGAAAAATTAATAATACAGCTGTAATAAAAGCAGTTGTAACTGATGGAAAAGTTTTATATAGCCCTGACTTAGATGAGTATTTTAATAACACTCAACTTCCAGATATTAGACCTTATTTAAATACAGTTTCACAAGTTTGGGCTGATTTAAATAAGCCATACATTGAGGAAACTAATGATTCTATTAATACTGTAACCCCTGCAGCGTATGATGTTTATTTGTCAATGAAAAATTATATGGCAAATAAAATAGCTAACGCTCCAGAAACATTTATAAATGTAAATGGGGTAGATGTAACTAACCAATATAAAGCTGTTTCTTTAATATTATTACAATCTAATATAGATGGGTTTGTTTATCCAGCAGAATATATGTCTGGTGAAGATGTTAGACAAAAAAACAGAGAAGAACGTAAATTTAATTATACCGTATTTGATGATAATGCTCCAGCTATTGATAGCAAGATTATGATGTCAGTAATGGCTAATACAACCTCTAAAGATGGATACTTTGAAGTGTTAGATACCCAAGAAGAAGAATCTGGTATTACTACTTCTATATACAACTACAGAGATGCTGTTAACAAGTCTATTGCGTCACTAGAAGTTACTAAAAACTTCAAAGACAATACAGCTTCTATATCATTTATAACTAAAAACAAAAATACAGGAGACGAAACAGAAACTGTTAGAGCATTTGTTAAGATGAGCAAAATGCTACAAATGGAAGGTTTAACCCCTGTTATTGACAACTACGTTAATGGTTATGGATATGAGTTCTTTAGTAAGTTAGTTGACAAAAACATACTTATTAAGAATGACTTAGTTGAGCAAGAAGATGAGTTTGGTGACAAAAACAAACAACACTACTATCCTATAGCACCATTTGCTTATAACTTTGAAGGTGACTTCGCTGCTATAAACATTGGCCAGGGTTTTGACTTTGGAAACAGCGTTAAAGCAATGGGTGTTGATATGTTATACTCTATGACAGGAGATACTATAGATAAACAACCACAATTGTCTAAAGAGCAATATGCTATGTTAGATGATATTGCTGAGTCATACAGAGATGTTCAAGAGTATGTTCAACCTAACTTTGAGCAATTAAAAGAAGAGTCTAAAAGCTGGTTTGGTAAAGTAAGTAATTGGTTTACTAAGAACTTTATGCCTGCTAAAGGTTTAGGTGAGAAGTATATTAGAGAGCAAGAAAAGCTTTCTGGATATATTGCACAGCAAAACAAAGAGTTGCAAAAAGATATAGAGAATTGGACTTCTATATTAATGCAACCACAGTTTGCTAAACTACCTCAATTTAAAAACTTAACCCCTGAATCTCTTTCTGAGTTAATTAACTTAGCATTAGCTGGAGATAACCAAGCGTTATCATTAATGCCATACGAAGTAGCTACAATGATTAATCAAGGTAGAAACAGAATAGATGGTATGTCTGAGCAATTGGTTCGTAGTGGATATTTAAAACCTTCTACTGCTACTATTATTGAGGCTAACAAAGGCACTTACTTAACTAAGGGTTACAGAAAGTTCTTAAGCAAATACAAAATATACAAAAACAACGTAACAGACGAGCAAATTAACAACGCATTAGAAGGCCTATATGTATGGGCTAAAGATGGCTTAGTTAAAGAAAAACAAATGTCTGTTAATGTAACCCCTATTGCTAAAAGATGGAAACGCTTTGATGCATTGACAAGCTCTGTTGTTAAGTCAAACATCAAGTTAAATGTATTAAACAATAAGATAATTAATCTTGAAGCTAAAGGTAAAGCATCAGAAGAATTAGATGAGTTAAGAAAAAACAAAGCTATATTAGAGAAAGACATTGAGTCTTCTAAAAAGATGGCACAAGATATGTATGGTGCTTTAGATGCTGATACAAGAGACTTAGCACAAGAGTCATTAAATGAATTAATGGCTGAACCTACTAAGTCTGATAAAAAAGCATTTAATGGTTATAATGGTAATCAAATACAATTACAAACATTAAAAAAAAGACTTAGCGAAGAGGAGTTACCTACTTGGTTTAGAGAGATATTAGGAGAAATTAAAGACCCTTTATTATCTTACCAATTAACAGTAACTAACCTTGCTAAGATGACTGGTAGAATTGCTTACTTAAACAATGTTTATAAGTTAGCATTAGAAGATGGTCATGCTATTAAAGGTGTTGATTTAAATTCAACCCAAAAGAAAGATTTGATTAGTAAAGGTTGGACACCTATTAATGGGTTAAATGGCCATACATCTCAAACTGCATTTGGGCCTTTCATTGGTACATTTGTTAGCCCTACTTTATATAAGCAAGCGTTTGGAGATGACTTAGGTATTAGTTCCGTGTATATGTATAGAGCTTTTTTAACTATTGGTAAGACAGCGGGTAACATATTCTTTGGCCCTATACGAAACTTAATGGGTAACAAAGGATTCTTGATGTTAAATGGTTCATTTAGCAAGTTAATTAAGAATGGTGTTACTGGTACGTTTAAGAAAGAAAATCAATACATTAAGTCTTTAGCCAAAGGTACTTCAACCCAAGCATATGCTAAAGCATTAAAAACGTATTGGAATGATGTAATAGATGATGCTGAATTATTAGGTGTAGTTACCAATGTTAACTCTGGGGCTATTAAAGAAATGTTTGAAAACTTCCATAAAAACCCATCATTGGTTACTAAATTAAAAGACCAAGATGAGGAAGGGTTCATGAACATTTATAGAAACTACTTAATACCAGGTTGGGAAAAGGTTCGTGACTTCTCAACTGAGTCTTATATGATGGCCGATATTTTACCAAAAGTATTTGCTTTCAATATTCAGCGTAACTACTTGGCTAATTCTATCTACGAAATGGGTTACCAAGAGTTAAAACAAAAATCACAAAAGCTATCTACCATTAATACAATCAATGAGATGGCAGCTTCTTACACTAACCAAACAATGGTGAGTGAACACAGGGTTGCACCTATTGTAGCAGGTATGACTAAAGAAAAGCCTTGGTACAAAGAAATCCCTACGTTTATATTTGGTGGTGACTTCCCTAGATTTAAGGCTGAAGTGTTTAGAATATTTGTAACTAACATTGCAAATGTTGCTAAAAAACATAATAGTTACAACCCATCAATAGTTCTGTTTGAAGATGAAAAGAAAAACAGCGAGATGTTAGCTAAGCTTAACAATGAAGAAAGAGCCCATACTATTGGAGGCCTTGCTTTATGGAGTAACGCTGCTGCTCAAATGGTAGGTATGTATAGTGCTGTATCTGCTGGTCTATTAGGCATGGTAGGTCTTGGTGCAGGTGGAGATGACGATGATGATTTGCAAGCACAAGCTAACCCAGGTGATGCTGTACAAATGCCTAATACATACGGTAAATTAAACGAAAATACAGGTGTTTGGGATAAAAATTCTGGTATGTTGTCTGAGTTGAATAGACTATACCAATCTACTGTAGATGGCGGTATGAGTATTGACGAAGCATTAAGAGAGTTTACCCCTGATTTCATGGAAAGTCATCAGATAGGTTTTACGCTTAATGGAGGCGGTAAAGCTGAATACTATGATAGAGGAACGGTTGACCCATTCAGCTCCGTAATGGCGCTAGGAAGGGGCTTTATGTACCGCCCTGAGAAAGGTTGGAATAATAAAGTAACTGGATACCTTGGAAGTACCTTTGATGAGTTATTAGGAGAAGAAATGGCTATATCTGTAGCAACTGCTCTTATTAAAAATAAAGATTACAAAGGTTCTAAAATCTATGATGAAACTGATGATTTCTTAGGCCAAAGGGTTGTAGACCAAATTAAATACGCTGCTTTACAATTATCTCCTGCTGTTGTAGGCTCTGTTATGAGAACGTATAAAAACACTCAAGATGTTGAAAACTACAAAGGTGAAGTAACTAAAGAAGGAATTAGTTTACCTAGTTCTTTACTTAAAGAAACAACATCTGCAGCTACTGGTAGGACGTATAATATAGATAACCCAGGTGGTGTTTTACAAAACAGTTTGTTCAGATTGAATAAAATGGTTGAGCAAGAAAGATACGAGGAAAAGAAAGAGGCTAATGTTAAAAAAGTATTGCTTCAAATGAACCGTAAAGTTCAAGCTATGAGAACACTTGGATTGCCTGAAGATGAGATTGTTATGGCTGTTGGTAAAACAATTAGAAGCAATGATGTTAGAATGGCTGTCTATATGGGTGGCCAATACATTGACAATATAAATGTATTGTCTCCAGATGAAAGAAAAGAATTATATAAACAATTAAAATAATATATTATGCCATTTGGTGGAATGTTAACATTAGGACTTGCAGGTGCAGGTGTATTAAGCGGAGGAATCCAAGCTATATCAGGAGCTTCTCAAGCAAAAAAAGCAAAAAAAGATTTATTAAATCAAATTAATAATCAATCTTTATATCAACCGTCTGAATATGCTCAAAGAAGTTTAGCAGAAGCTCAAGCAAGAGAAAATGCTAAAGCTGCTTCTGTTAAGTATGGAGAGTCAATGGCGGCAAGTGGATTGGCAAATGCTCAAGGGTTAGCTCAAAGAAACGCTTCAAGTGGTTCTCAGGCATTGGCTATGGGTGCTTCTAATATTGGTCAATATAACCAAGCAATAATGGACTTAGGACAAGTGCAAAATCAATTCCAACAACAAGGTATACAAAATACTGCTGCTGCAAGAAACTTAATGATTGGCGAAGGTGATAAAGCATTCGCTTCAAAAAGACAAAAAGAAGATATGTTTTCTAACCTATATGCTGGTCAATTAGCTGCAGGTAATGCAATGTTAGGCCAAGGTCTTTCTTCTATTGCTCAAAGCGGTATTAGTGCAGCAAGTGCAGCTGGAAATATGGATTGGACTAAATCTCCAAAACAAGTTAATTTAAACTCAGTAAGTGGTAAAGCAATGTCTGACTATTCTGCTAACGCTTTGTTAAACCCTCATTATGGAGTTAATTTTGTAGGTCCACAAAGATATAAGTCAGGATTAGGTGGAACAGTAAATTTCACAGGATTTGGTGATTAAAAAATTAACCCCTCTAAAATGAGGGGTTTTTTATTAGTGTCCTGTACTTTGTTTGTACTCCATTTTAACGGATTGGATATTTAGTTGGTTTTTAATTTGAGGCGTTCCATCTGTACCTATTGTTATTTGAACAAAAGGTGTTTTACATCTTATTCTATCCCCTGTAACACCTGATTGGTCATAAGCTGTATTGTTACTTGCATTATTACTAAACCTGTTTCTGTATATAGGTAATATCCACTCTCCTTCTCTATATTGGAATGCGCTATAGTTTGTTTTAGCAATTTGTCCATATCCGCTTACCCCATAGTTAGTATAAGGAGTTACATTAGTAGAATAATTCCTATCGTAAACAATTACATTTTTAATAGCTGACGCATCTAATACTGATAATGATAAAGGCTCAATAGTTTGAGGATAAGCTTTATTCATAGGAAAAGTAACCCATGCTTCTATTGGTTCTGCTCCAGGAGCATATGAATTAAATTGATTATACTCTCCTGTTTTATTCACAAACTCGAGTAAAAATTTAAATTGACTATTGCTTGATGGACCAACATACATTCTACCTGTTGAATATAAATCATCTCCAAGTCTAATCCAAGCATCAGGGTTTTGTTGATAAGCGCCTTGCCAATTTTGAGTTTTAAAATTATATATATAACTTACATTTTGGTCAGGTACATATTGGTTAATATTATTATATCCGCAATCTGCACCATATTCTGCTCTTGCAACAGAAGAAGATGGACATGTTACGAATAACTCAAATGTATATGGACATATCCCTGCTCTAACTAAATATGCTGTGCTTGGGTTAAATAAAGTACCATTATAATCTAATTTGCTAAATACTTGATTCCATAAGTATGCTGCTCCTTTTTGACTAATAGGAGTGGCATCTTCACCGCTTAATTGTATTATTTCTTTATTTAAAGCATCTGCCCAAAATGTAACTCCTTTGTAAGTAACAACACTCTTAGGGCTAATACAACCCCATCCGCCTGTTATAGGGGTAATACTACCCATAACATCTGCATAAGCAACAAATGCTGTTTGTTGGTCTTGCCCATATATTTGTTGTTGTCCAAGCAATGCAATATAACTACCTGAACGAGCAAGTATTAACATTCTACCACCTAAGTTAGATTCTTTAGTAGTTAACATCAAAGATGTAATAGCACCTGAATTTGCATCAATAGACTTCTCATTTAATGCATCAAAAGAAGAAAGACCGTTTTGATTAGAATTAGGTATTTTAACATTAGACCACCTTACTGAATTGCTTAACCATTTTTGCCCAATCAAATCAATAGGAGTAATTCTACCTAAATTTGTTGGCCATGTTGTTACACCTTTCTCATATGTATTCATTGATGTACCAATCATAGAGCCACAACCATTTCTTGCTTGGGTATAATTATCGCCTATTAATTGACATTCTAAACTTCCTCCAAAGAAAAAGTTAGGGAAGAAATTACCAAATTCTAATGAGCCTACAGAACCATTAATAGGTCCAAATGCTGATACTTCATATAAAATATTAGATGTTACTTCTGGAGTATATAGTGTAACGTAAAACTCGCATTGTAATATTGGAACTACAGGTGCAACAAATACCGTACCTGTAGGGTTTAATAATTGTATTGTATTAGTTATATATGAAACATAATTAAATACTAAATTTTTATCTATTAACACTATTGCATAACCGTCTTGGCTATTTAAAACAGGAACAGAAAAGCTTATTTCAGTACCAACTACAGTATCATATATATTCAATTCGCAAATGTCTCCTTCTGCAAATGTATATCCAACTCCATAAGAAGTAATTGTAGATAAAGGTATCGCTAACCCATAATATTTATATTCAGTAGATACTTCACTTTGATTATAAACTATTTCACCTGTTTGTGTTTTGTATGCAAATGTTAAAGCTGTTGGAGAAAAAGATACAAAATTAGATGCTTTTGTATTTCTACTTTGTGTAATTGCATAATATTTAGCCCATGGTGGTATTACATCATCTGTTTGTGGACCAGAAGGCATAAAGAAAGATGCTCTTTGTAAAAGCTGTTGAGTTTTAGGACTATATTGAGGAACAGAAAATGAACCAAGTTTTTTAACACCAGACTTTCTAAATAAACCATCATAAAATTGTATACCTATATTGTAAGACGAATTAGGCATAAATACCTGAGGCAATGATGTAGATAAAGAATAAGGAGCATCATTATATATAACTGTATTACTTACCTGCCCTACAGTATCATCAAAATAACGATAATAATTTGCATTAGCAACAGTAGTGGTAAAATTAAATAATGGGTTAGTTTCACTCATTATTTTTGACAATATATTTCTAAATACAGCAGGTAATAAAACAGCTGTAAAGTCTCTTTGTTCGTTTAATTTAATTAATTGATTAAATGAAATAGACTGAGGTAAACTTCTCATTACTTGATTAACCCAATGGTTACCATAGTCTGGAGCTATAAATGCAGATTGATTTATTATACCATATGTAAGAAAACTTTTAGGAACAGCGTAGTTTATACCAGCTGTTACATCTCTTATCATTATAGTTATAGCCCATTTGCTTGCAGGTGTACCGTCACCTAAAACAATAGCATATGCTCTATAAGCATTTGTAGCAGGAACAGGGTTATTAGTATAAAGATAAGTTGTTACATCAATAGGAGTAATAGCTGGCAAACCTGCAGGTGTATCATAACCCTCAACATTATTTCCTAAAAACAATCTATTAGCAGCTGTCTCTAAAGTAGAAGAACGCAATGGTAAACTATCAAATGGTTTATTTGCAGTTACATCATCTAATCTTTCTAGTATATTAGTTCCATCCCAACCATTAACATATAATTGAAAAGGATTTCCTGGGTCATTATGGGCTGCAATAGCTTGAGCATCTGTATAGGTTACACCATATAAAGAATAAGTTTTAGGAACTTGGTCTTCTATGTTCCATTGATAAATAATATCAAATTTACTGTCAGGAATTAACCTAGACACTATGTCTATAATCTTAGTATCTTCTGAAAACTTTTGAGACTTTTCAACAATTACAGTTATTCTATTCCCAATAAAAGGGTCAATGTTTATATCTTGTTGTCTTGCGGCTGGAGTATTAAAAGTATAAGGAGAAAGTACAGAAATTAAATTAGAAGTATTTGTAGTTCTATATGTAAATTGATAATTTTGTTTTTGCACTATTGTGCCAAATAAAGGGTCGCCACCATACTGAATAATACCTCCACCATCAACCCATTGTCTTGCAGCGGTTAATGGAACTATAGGTGGCTCTACTGCCAATGTAATTAAATTTTGACTTATTGGTGTTGTATATAAAAAGTAATCTACAGAAGTATCTATGTATCTAACAGGATTGTTTCCATCTGTAAATATTAATAAGTTACCTGTAACTCTTGCAACCAAATTACTATTGTATGTAAATTGTAATCCGTCACCATAAACATTAGGTTCATCAACCATTGTACCCATCAATAATACTTCCCATGAAGATATAGTATTGTATTGATAAGTAGGGTTAAATGTTATAACCCCTTTTACTATAAATGAATTATCTGAATTCATAGCATCAACTGAACCATGGCCTTGTCTTAAAAAAAGATAAATATATCTTTCGTTTTTTAATCCTATAGCTTCATCTACAGCAAACCCAACACAAGATGTAAAATCTGAATTATAACCTGGGAAGGCAGTTGTAATTGTAGTGTTTAATAAATCAGACAAATCAATATTACCTGCAATGACATTCAAAACACCTTCATTAGCTCTATCATTATTAAATTGGGTTACACCTTCAGCGCTAAGTATTTGATTCAAAGCTACATGTACATTCATCGCAGATGAATATGTATCTTCTTTCATTAAATGAGGGGCGGTGTCAGTATCCAACCCCCCTGTAAAAGTTCTTAATTGATTAGCCATAGTTATTCTTTAGTTCTACCAAATCCTCTTGCAATAACTCGTTTAACATCAGTTGTAGTAAGAGTGTTGTTACGAGAACGCAATAATTTATGTTGTGCATCGTAGTTAGCTTTAGCTATCGCTGCATCTTGTTGTCTGTTACGTTTAGTTGCAAAGTATTTCCAAGTAATATACGCTTCAATAGTTGCTTGGCCATTCTTAGGTATCTTAGTCATTGTATTAGCGTTACCTGTTGCAACATATGCAAAGTATAAGAAGTCACTTGGAAATTGTTTAGGACAAACTATAATACCTTGCTCTACATTGATAACAACTGAGTCAATCCTTGTGCCATCTCCTAACCCAAATTGACGACCTTTCATTTGTCCCCAATCATTATACAAATCAGAGAAAAAGAAAGGAAGAAAACCTTGATATGGAGTAAACCATGGATTACTTGGGCTACCTACTGAACCATTAACATCATCTCCCCAGTTTTGGAAATCGTCATCTGTTAATGCTTGATTTGGTATTGGATAAATCCATAAATATAATGTTGCAGCTAATGTAAGTGGTGCATTAAATGTTAACCCTGTTTGTGGGGTTACAGTTACTGTACCAGTAGTACCAACAGTAACAGCAGTTACAATAGCTATTGGGTATATTCCTTGAATACCAAATGGCATGCCTTGAGTTACAGCTGTTTTTAATTCATTATATTGTGCAGCTGCTGCTGTATTAGTTAAATTAAAAGTATAAGTATAAACTTCTGCTACTGTTGGAGTACTTGGGGTTAAAACAACTGAAGTAGCTAAATCTAAACTATAATTGTGAGGTCCTGGAAAAGGCATTAAACCTTTTAAAACCCCAACAGGTCTCCAAAATTCACCATTACGAACACCTACACTAACCCAATCAGTATAGTCACTTGGTAAGTTCCACCAAGATTGACCAGCTGGTTTAGTTAAAAATGTTTCTTGTATAAGATGCAATGAATTAAAAGATAATTCCCTTACAGCCTCAGCAGCAAAGGTATATGCCTTCATATAGTTATGGACAGTTTTACCATTGGACAAAAGCCAATGGTTAACTATCTGATCTAAAGTAACATATGAATTAGTAGGTGTTGCCATTTAATATTATTTTATAAAGTTTTCAGGTGAGCCTTGGAAGCTTTCGTCTCTGATTGTTCTTACTTCGTTTACATAAGCTTTAACAACAGCATCAATTACAGCTTCTTCTAAATCTGGAGTTAATGGCAATACGCTGGTTGATGATAATGAATTTAAACTAACCACACATAATTGCATTTCAAATAACTGAGCCAATGTAGTTAGTGTAGCAGTTTGCCAAACTCTAACATTAGGGCCTTCCCAAGTATAGCCAATTCTTTGAGATATTAAAGATGATGACTCTCCAGAGCCACCAAGAATACCATACTGACCTGGAGGTATTGGTATAAGTTCAGCAGAAGGTAATGAATTTTTTACCGTAACTTTAAATACACCCATTCCATCAGGAAGATACTGAGGTGTTACAGGTATTTTAACAGTATATGATGGGTCGGTTACAGTTCCTGTTGCTGGTAAATTACCATATGTAGCAATCATTACCCCTTGAGGTATTGAGTCGCCATCCATATTATAAGTAACATTAAACATCTCTGCTTTTAACAGTCTGTTCATTGCCGACTCCATATGCTTTTCTATTTCAGCATCTCTTATTCTATCACGCGTACTTGGAAAACCCCCTGAAAGGATTCTACGAATACGCTCTATCATTTGACCTTTTGTAGTAGACATATTTTAATTTTATGATGATGTATATTCTTGTGCAGCTAAATTACTTACTTCAGCAGCACTTAGGTTAACTCCAATGTAAGATAATGCTCTTGATACTACTTCCATCCAATACTCTTTACCAAATTGTATTTCATTGTTTGGTGTACCTGAAGGAGTTGTAGCAGCAGGAATAATTGTATTACCAACGACACTATAACCAATTACAGGTGTAGTAGGCTTAGATATATATTGAAATCTTATACTATAACCCGTAGCATTTGTCTTGTATGTTACTGGATATATTTGTATTCCTGTATTCTCAAATACAAATATAGGAGTATAATCACTTACAGGATATAAAGATGAATTTAAAGCATCAACTAATTCTGTATTTAAATATTGCTCTATTTCAAATATGCCTATTCCGCCAGGTCCAGCAGTACCACCAATAGTATATAACCCTAAATAATAAGCATAATCAGGTACAACTGTAGCTACATCTAAATAACTTGTAGAAGTTAAACTTGCAAGAGGAATATCTTGTTTTTTTCTAAATGGCCTTAAAGCATCTAATGTTAATTGGCTTGAACCATAGTCTGGAGTGGATGGAAGTAATACCATAGGAGCACCACCTCTTAAGGCTTGAGCCGTAGAAGGTAATCCCCAATAGAAATTGAATAAATCTGTTTGCCCAGCATCCAAAGCTGACGACACTTCTTCAGGGCTTAAAAAACCCCTTCTGTTCTTATCGCAAACAAAATTAATGAAATTATATACGTCAAATATTGTAGTCATTGAGCTTAATTATTTTATATAATACGCTCAAACGCATTAAAATCCAGCCAATCTCAATAATGGCTTTCTTAACATAAATAGTATAATAACTGCTAACCCTAAGTATAATTTAAATATTGTTTTATTTTTTCTAACTAATTCATTTTCTTTTACATATACAACCCTTTCTAAAGCCTTACATGAGTCTATTAATATAGCTTCTTTAGCTTTATCTACAATTACATGGGTAGTTTTTTTTTCAATAGTTCTTTGTGGTATTTGCCCTAACCATTGAACCCATAGGTTGCCATTTTCTAAGTATATACTAAAGTTATTAACAATAGTATCTAAATGGCATTCAGCTGGCATTAAAACCCTAAAGCTGTCCTTTATAACCGTATCCTTATAGATAACATTATCTATTATAACTTCTTTCGTAACAGTGTCATTAGCGCACTCTCCACGCAAAATAACTTGGCGTTTAACCTGGTCATAAAGCTTAGGGGTTGAAAGAACCTTCTTAACAGGGCTACAACTGCATGCAATAACAGTAAACACAACCAATAAATATATACAAAGAATGATGACAACTTCATTATTTCTTAGAAGACGCTTTAGGTTTTTTAACATTTTTATATATTTGAATTGTGTAATTTATAATGGCCATTACTGAAACAATAACACCCAATGCAAAGGTAACATTTGTTTTGTCAAAATTAGCAAAAATATTTAAAAATAAACTTGTCCATAACAAGTAATGGTTATCTGAAGAATTAGTATTTACTTCCATTATAATAAAATCTTTTTGTAGTTATTAAATCTTTCCAATCTGTCAGCAAGTCCATGAGTTCCACCATTAACCCTAGAAGTAATCTTGATTAATATTTTATCATCTCTTAAGTTGTCTGTGTCTGCTATTTTACTTAGGCCATTTTTATTCCAGAACCATATAGCACTTAGTCCTGCATATTCATCATCGGCAACTATATCTGGGTTGTCGTACACTTTGTTGTCTTTTATATCTTCAGAAAATTGTTTGTAATTACTTTTGCCTGTTAGTTGAATAAATCCACGACCTTTAAACTTCCAACCCTCACCACTCTTTTCATCTCCATTACCCATACGATTTGCATAAACTTTATTAGCAATCTTTTCAGGTTGTCTATGGTATGCTTCTGCAGATGCTGTAGTAAAGTATTTAGGGAAAACTTTAACTAAAGATTCTTTACTATAATTAAGGTTTTCTGACTTGAATTTAAATCCTCCCGACTCATGTGCAGCTTGAGCTAAAAAGTGTGCTGCTCTAAGCGGAGTATCAATACCATGAGTTGGCATTTGGTCTAAAAGTGGCTGAGGAACAATGCCTTTTAATTTTTCAAACATATAGTATAATACGCTCATAAAAAAACCCTACATGCTTTAACATATAGGGATAATTTTAATTGAAATACTTGAAAGGGAAGTAGAAACTCCCCCGTTCAAGATTTCAACACAAACACAATCTTAAATTATTTTTTTAATTTTAATTTATGTTTAGATAACATACTTGTAAGTTCTGTATGGATATCTTTACCTGATTTTTCTTTAGAAGCCCAATTAGCATATGCTTCAATTACTTCTTCTATTTCTAAATCAACTAATCGCATAATATCCCCGTTAGAATCAGACCATCTAAGTTTTCTTTCTTCAACATCAATGTAAACTAAATCTTCATCAATTGCTAAAGATATAGTTGCTTTAATGTCAAACAATTTATCTTCCATTCTTTCCATGAAATCTTCTGGATATTCATGAGCAAAACTTTCAATTTCAAAACGAACTTGCTCTTCGCCTAATTCGTAATCGTATCCTAATAATGATGCAACTTTAGGTAATTCTTCCTTAGTTATAGCTGCAGCTTTTTTAATAGCATCCATTTTTAATTTCAACTCATTGCGAGCTTCTTTAGCTTCAGCTTCAAAGTCTACTCTTTCTAAAATAGCTCCAACGCTATCGTCTCTATTTTTATTTGATTTAACAAATGATGCTAATTCTAAATATTGATATAACTCATCATCTTGAGAATTACCAATAGTTAAATTTAAAAACCCACCATTAGAAGCTGGCTCACACCATACTCTTCTAATTTTATCAGACAATGGGTTGCCATAAGCATCCACACCACCTATCACCCCTATCTCAATCCATTCTTTTTGTACATCATCAAAGTATCTTGAAAATGTAGGTAACATAATTTTAGCTTGAAATATAGGACTTGTATCTTCTCCAAATGGATCGTAACTATAAGTCAAAAATCTGTAAGTAACAATTGTACCTCTTTTAGGTAACTTAGGCATATACTCTGGTGAGATATTGTTATAAATGCCAATTTTTCTAAGTGCCATATTTGTGTGTTTTTGTTTGTGAAAAAAGTTTTAAAATATATTGGGGGCACTTTCGTACCCCCTTTATATTAGTGTGTCAACTATGCATTAACAACGTATTTTGCAAAACGATTAGGAGCAAATACTTCCAATCCAATGTTTGAAGTCCAAGTAGTAGTTAAACTCATTTCTTGGTTAGTTGGAGTTGGAGCAAGAGCACCAGTCATGATTTCTGCAGTTTCAGAAGAACCTAAACCTGGAGTAGGTTGTGGTTGGTAACGGTAACGGAAGTAATCAGCCATTCCACCACCAACAGTTTTAACTTTACCCATTGGCATGAAGTATGCAGATTTAGTTACTGTAGAACCAGTATAGTTCATTACATCTTGGTTAGATAATACTTTAAACGCTTTCAAGTTGAAAGTAAATCCACCATGACGGAATTTTTCAGCTTCTAAGTCAATTTCACGACCGTCTACAACAATACGAGCAGAGTTAACGCCAGTACCTGCAGGAGCAGTAGCAGAAGAACTTGGTAAGTTTTTCAAGAAATCAGAAATAGTAGCAACTGCAGCATTAGAACCAGCAATCATATATTCAAATGGAGAACGAGCAGCAATCAATTGAGCTTCCATAGCAGATAAATCAGCTAAAGTGAAAGTTCCAGGAACAGCAACTTGACCATTAATACCATATGAACTAATATAGCTATCCATACCACGAGTAGTTTGGGTTGCATATGTTTGGTTATATTGAGTGAATGCTTGACCTTGGAAAGTATCAGTAGAAGCTTGTCCTAACCATAAAGCCAAAGAAATATCACCACGATGTTTTTGTAAAGATTGAATGTTTTCGTAAGGTAAGATATAAGGTTTACCATTGAATTCTAATTCAATTTTTGACATGTTTTGAACGTCAGTAATTTTCATTGTATTTCTGAAAATCTGAGTTTGGTTTTGTAATTTGTTTACTAACCAACGACGTTGAGCAGGAGCATCAGAACCTTCTTGTTGAGCATTTGAGAAACAAGATAATTTATTACCTGTTACTGCTGTTAAATAACCAGGAATACCAGTAACAACTGCATCGATAACAACTGTTCTTGTACTTGTATTTTTAGAAGTTACTTTACCAATATTACCACTTGCTGCATAAGAAGTATCTGGGAATTTAATTAAATCATTAACTAATAAGAAGTTGAATGAATTATAACCAGCACTTGGACCAGCAGGGAATACAATTGTAACTGTAGATGTACCACTACCTGTTACAGTTGCACCAGTTAGGTCAATCAAGTTGTACAATTTATCATTATACATGTTGTAATAGATTGGCATAGAAGTAGCTTCTTTTTTGCCTGCCATCCATAAAAAGTCTAACCACTCAGCATCATCTTGAGTGTCAACTAATTGTTTGTAAATATCACGTTGGTCTAAAAGTGAAGTAGACTTAATTAAATCAGTATTACTATTAGAGACGTAAGGTTTGTCTGTTTGACCTTGGTTACCATAACCGAAAGGTACACCTGAAGTGGTTGAAAATACCGCTGCCATTTTGTTTTAGTTTTAAAAGTTTAAGTTATTGTTTAAAAGAAAGGCTTATTGTCTATAGATTTAATCTTAAACCCTGAGCCTGATGGTGCAGATGTTACGTTGTCAGAAATCTTAGTATTTTTTAACTCATCATAAAGTCTCTTTTCTCCAAGTGAACGACCATAAGTTATAAGTGCTTTTTCAACTCCTTCCATACTTGCAGCATAATTTGCTACTTTATAGAACTTTTGAATATCCACTTTACCATCTTGGCCTAAGAACATTTGAAAGAACTTGTTGCTATCTACAGCTAAATCAGAAAGGTTTAAGTTCTGATTAACCTCATAGTTTAAAGTAGTGTCTCCAGCTCCGTATTGCAGTAAACGACTTGTCTCAAGTTGTTTAGTTGCAGGATGCTCTTTGACATAACCTTGAAACTCTTGTAGTTGTTTCAACTGAGATTCTTGTTGAGCTTGCATTCTTGCCTCTACACTATTTGGGTTTTTAGCAGGTGTGTAATCAGCTTGTTCCTTCTTTAATCCCTCTCGGATTTTATCGGCTTCTACCTTTAACAACAACTTTCCAACCCTGTCTTCTGATTCGTCTTCCGAACCTATGTTGTATTCTTTATTCAGTTTTCTTTGAAGTAAAAGATTTTTTTCCTCTTCTCCTAAAGTAGGGTATTGACTTTCAATCTGCATCTTCATGATGTCCGTATCAGGGATAGAATCGTAGTCAATATTTGTCTTAATTAAAAACTCATCTAATGAATCGTTTTTATAAGCCTCTACTAATTTCTTAAAATAATCATCTTCTTTTACTCCTAATAAATCAAATGGGTCTACTTGTTGTTGAGCAACTTGTTGACTTTCAGTTAATTCATCCCTATATATTACGCTCTCTTTTTCTTGAGTAGCTACAGGTTGTGTTTCTTGAGCAGGTTGAGCTTGTGCTTGTTCTTGTTGTTGCTCTTGTGTCTCTTGAGTTTGATTAGTTTCATACCCTTTTGAAAATCCTTTAAATACAAGTTTGCCTTCACCCTCTGAAGGAACTTGTGCAGTTTCAATTTGTTGTTCTTGAACTGGTTGTGAGGTTTGTTCTGTTTGTTTGGCTACAGGCTGCTCAGCAACTTGTGTAGTCTCTTGTACTTGATTTTCCATTTTATATTTGTTTGTGTGTTAAAAATATTATTCAGCTGCAGCCTCTAAGGTATCTAACCCAGAAGGTACTTCTTCTTGAGCAGGTTGCTCTTGAGTTTGAGCTTCCTCTGGGTTACCTACAAATGAGAATGTATCTAAGTCTATTGGTAATTGTCTACCTTGTTGCGTTACAGGCTCTACAGTTGATTTTAATTCAGCTTCTACATCTATAACATTGATTTTTTCATCAAGGTCTTCTTTCAATAGTTTAGTTTTGTTATCTCTTAAATTAGCCACATCTCTTTCTTTAGCTTGAACAAATGAAGATTCAACTCTACCAGATGCTGCAATTCTTTCTCTTTCTAAATCAAAGTCACCCCTTAATTGAATTAACTTAGCTTCCATTTCAGCTTTAGCTTGAATCAACTTAATATCCAACTCTGTTTGGAGTTGAGCAGTTTGTTGCTTAGCTTGTTCAGCTACCATTGCAGATTGTTGCTGTATTTGACCATTCATTTGTTGAGCAGCCATAGCTTCTTTCTGTTTCTTCTCTAAGTTCTTTTTAACTTTATACGCAAGGAACAATTCAGCTTGTTTGATGTTTTGAATATTCTGCATGCGAATAACATCGTCAATATTAACTTGACCAGATTGCAATGCAACTTTCATCAACTCGTCTAATTTAACTTTTTCTTCTGCTGTTGG
>Ga0194045_1000172_pt1 | contig 20582 bp, 14 predicted proteins | sample JunL6211m_MetaG_FD_161686 | JGI IMG/M metagenome (GOLD analysis project Ga0194045, IMG submission 161686) | Anoxic zone freshwater microbial communities from boreal shield lake in IISD Experimental Lakes Area, Ontario, Canada - Jun2016-L626-11m | ecosystem: Environmental > Aquatic > Freshwater >...
CTTCTACGCCCGGCGGCTCGGATCGCAAGATTACTGGATCCTTTAAATTTGGAACAAGCTTTCCGTTTCAGGACCTTGCCGCAACCGACTATGCGACTTGCAGTTCGATCAACACAAATTCGATCACCTTCTTTGGCTACGCGTCTACCGTGACTCAAAATGATTTGTTTAGCGCGTTGAGCCCGGAGATTCGAGGAAGCGGATCGCAAACGTACGTCGGCTCGGCAAACCGAAAATGTAGTAGAATGGCTGATATTGTGGATGGAACAACGAATACGTTTCTAATGTGCGAAGATGCTGGCCGACCCGACTATTACGTTGGCGGAAAGAAAGATGCGTCGAGATATTTGTCGGATGGCGGGTGGGGACACCACGAAAACGACTACGGGCTCGACGGCTCCATCTCATCGACAAATACAAGTTCGCCGGGGAATTGTGTTATCAATTGCCACAACAACAATGAGACCTACTCGTTTCATTCGGGCGGAGCAACACATGGCATGACCGATGGCAGCACACAATTCGTTAGCGCGTCGATAACCCCGCAGCTTTATGCGGCTCTCATTACAGCAAGTGGCGGCGGCAGAACCGCAGCCGAAATCAGTCCAACCATTGAGTAATTGATTGTAAAGAAACCGTTCGAAACGCGAGTGAATGAAACGGACAAAGTATCATGAGAGTGATGGAAGCGGTGCGGATGCGAAGAATCTGTTTGGCATTTATGGTGGTCGTATTCACTGGATGTGGCTCGAACCAGCAGGTTCCAATTGCGACCAAGGGCAAAGTACAAACCAAGAATGGCGTTGCATGTGCATCGGCACTTGTAGTGTTCCATCCGATCGAGAAAGAACGACTAAATCACGCGAAGCCCGTGGCTACCACGGACGCTCAAGGACGCTTTGTTTTGACAACGAACGCAGCCGACGACGGAGCTATGCCTGGCGAATACGGCGTCACTATTGTTTGGCCTGGCAAGCCCTCTAGTGGACAGTCAAGTGGGTTTTCGTTGTCGAGCGAGAGCGGTGGGGCTGCGACGCAAGATCAGCTTGGTGGCAAATACGGGAATCCCCAGAGTCCACTATTGAAGGTCAAGATAACAGATAAACCCAACGAGGAATTGCTACTCGAAGTCGATCCACCGCGAAAATAAATCGAAGCAGCGCCTGGTAAGCGGTGCATTCGCAGGCAGAGCCTTGGAACGAGAAAATCATTGCAACAACTGGATGTCCAGCCAAACAAGGTGATGGTCGGAAGCGTCGACCAACTTGGGATCGATCTCTTTAAGTTGGTCGGCGGTTGGCCAAAAGACGCCCCCGCCCACGATTTTGCAATTGCTGGAAGGCAATACAAAGTCGATTCTCAAATTGCCCGCGTTGTTATCATTGAAATCGCCGGTGTCATTCGCGGGATTGCCTTTGTGCTTTTCGTTTGCCTTGCCTTGCAGTTTGCTCGCTTCGACGCCTCCTTTGCTTTCGGGTACAAAGGTTGCAGAGACGCGTTTCGAGGAAAGTAAAGAGATGATCCCTTGTGCGATTCCGCTCCCATCGTTTGGATCGGAATTCAAGTCACCCATGATGACGAATTGAGCGGACAGTGCGAGCGGACCTGCCTTGCCTTTGTCATCCACGATGTAGCCAGCCTCGGCTGTTCCCTCCACATAATCTTGGATCAATCGGATTTCGTCGTGGTTGCGACATCCATTGCGATCTTCGGGCCCATCAAAGACCGGTGGCGTTGGGTGCGACGCGATTACATGCAACGTCGATTCCCCAATCTTGATTGGGACATCCCAATGCGATTTGGAACTCAATCGAAGTTGATTCCATACTGCATCGGAATGAAAAAACGTCTCGGCTCCCGTTACCTTGTCGACCAACTTCGGTCGCTTGGCATTTGGCATGTCAGACCACTTGAACATCTGAAAACTGCGGACTGCCGAATCCGATATAGGATACTTGCTGTAAACGGCCATACCGTATTGACCAGGGAATGCACCATAGCCCCAGCCGTCATCGCTGTCGGTATTGCGTCCATTCAAGTTGAGGTCGAGCCCCGAATTTACCCCCGTGTTGACAGCTGCAGTATAGTAGTAACCAAAATCGCAAGCGTCAGGTTGAAACTTAGGATTCTGTGGCTTTTTGAAATACTCATTCAGAAGGATCTTTGCAGCCTCTCCGTCTGAGTAGTCCACTTCGTTTGCTAACAACACATCCGGCCGCACCAATTGAACAATGGCAGCGATTCGTTTTGCTTGTTCGTCCTCTTGTTTCAAGTCTTGCACCAACTGCCCTGCCTCTTTGCGATTCAGAGCAACGTTGAAGGTCGCGACTCGAACAACACCCTTGGCGGGAGCAGGCAACGCCAATTCGTCCGTTGATTGACCCATGGCCGGTCTCATTAGGCAAAACCAACAGGACAAAACAGCACCAAGGCGCAGTCGCGACCATTGGCTTGCAAACAAACTCTTGAAGTTCATGGTACTTTGGATCGTTGAAGGTTGCGGAAAACGGAATGGACTGAAGATTGTGGGACAATCAGTTTCACCGGACGGCTTGCGACGTTTCGCTCTCACCTTACTGTACCTCTACCCGCCTGAAATCAAAGTCGAAAAGGTCAATTCCGATCCTTCATGCAGCTTCAACAGTTTCTCTTTGTCAACTAGGTCGTCATCCAAGAAAACGAGTATCGAGGACCGGATCGATCCCTGGCTATCCAGCAAATTATCCCGCAGTTGTGCTGTTCCTTGATCGGCAACTTGACGAATGATTTGTTCCAGCGAGGCGGAGTCATCGACGTTCACGGACATTCGGTTACAACCGGCCAATTTCCGAACTTGCGTATCAAATCGAATGTTGATTAACACTTAAATGAAATTCCTATTGTCTCGATCCATATGCGGGATAGGCTGGCAGCGGCTTCGAGCCTGTCAACCTGAAAATGACAGGCTGGCAGCGCTGGGAGCCTACCCAACGGCAGACTTCGCTCCGCCGGCAAAAATCCAACCTAGAGTTAGCGATCCGATGACGGAAGCTAAAGCACCGAAAATGAACAACATGAATGGCTGAGCAGTAGGGAGTTTCTTTGGCTGCTCCTTAAACTTTTCTCTTGGTTCCGAAACCATGCTCGCATCGACTACGGATTCTCTGGCTTTGGCTTTCGGTCGGGTTTTGGAAGGGATTGGAACCATTAATCCTGTCACCTGCAATTCATCCTTCTTTGGCTCAGTGATTTGAACTCGCACGCTCCAAGGGTACGAGATCAAAACGTCAACGCCTGGATTGTCTGCTTTGACGGTGCATTGGCAAGCTCCCGCCAAAAATCGGCAAGCTTCCTCGATCGTTGCCGTCGCAATCCCTTCGCCAACCAAGGCATAGAGAACGCGGCCACGCCCGAAGATTGGAAATACCATCGGTGCTCCATTTGCAAATTCCTCATGAAGGTCCGATTCGGTAGCTAACAACATCCTTATGAAGGCTCTTTCATCCTGATCGTTTCGCGATATGCGATGGATTGCAAAGCGAAGCTTTAACTCTTCGGGTTTCTTCGAAAGGTCCCTTAAATCCGCTTCCTCAATCACGGGCAACAAGATCTCATTTTCAAGTCTCCGCAACTCAGATTCGAGCTTCGCGAACTTTGGATTATCTACCGAAGGCTCACCCGACTCCAGAAAAACCCAGGCGACGGAAATTTTGTCGGCAAGCCCATCGCATAGCTGTTGCCGCACTGGACTATCAAGCAACGGATGGACCGATTCCGATGTGAACGGTCCGTCCCAAATCACCCGCGACTCGCCATCACGTCGTTTTGCAGCTTCCACGACCATCCAGGCAGAATCTAGATTCGCGTAGTCTTGAGCTATGAGTTTGTCATGGTCGGTTGAGCCGCTTTTTCCATCGAACAACTTGATTCGAACATTGGCATTTTTACTTAATAGGTTCAGATCATTGAACAGGTCCGACTCGCTTGCGCTTAGTTCGGACTTGGAAATGACATGAACGATGAACGGTTCAGGCGTCCAATGTTCCAGTGCATAACGAAAGACGGGGATCGAACAGCACAGCGAGACGGAGGCACAACTTGCAAGAAATGCAAGCCCTAGGAATAATTGCAAGCAGCTTCGCGCTGTGATTCTTGTGGTTTTCATGTCTTATCGCTACTCATTGAGTTTGGTAAGTTCGATTCCCGAAAGAATAGGAAGGCCGTCAATCGGCTTGAACTTCAATTCAAGCACATCGCCGAGTATAACTCGATCGATTGTATGGACTACTTCATTTCCCTTGGATGGATCGAGTTCAATATCAATTGAATCGACGTTGTCGTTTATGGTGATGGAGAATCGACGTGGAATGCGTTCAACACTTCTCGGCAATCCAAAGATCATCTTGATTCGGTAGGGACTTGGCTCGGTTGCTTGTTCGGCCTCGACCGACGGATTAGCGATTGAAATCTCGGCGTTCGCAGGGACAGTATTCGTCGTCTTCAATCCAACTCGCAATCGAGAAAGACCTTGCACTCCTGACGCTGAGATCCAAGGCATTTGAGCACCCGGCATCGTGGCTGGATGGTCCTGAAACGTGGTGTATTCTCCGTCAAGTTCGATACCTAGACTCGGTGAATCACCCGCAACCACTGGGAACTCCAACCAAACAACACCCTTTGAATCACGCCGATCACCCGGTGCCCCCAGGTTGATCCCTAGACTTACTACACGATCGGACTTGGTTTGAACGATGGCCGAGTTATCGATGGTCCACGTTTCTAACTCGGGCATATGAACCAAACCGATGGAGCTTTGATTTTGATAGGAGCAACTGCATGTTCGCGTCAGATCAGGAGCATTTAGTATTCCATTGGCTGCGACGAGGTTGGAAGTACAACCCGATCTAAATCCACCCAGGTTGCCCGTCCCGCTCTCCGTAAGCAGGTCGTAGTAACTCGCTGCTCCCGATCGAAAAGTTAACATGTTTTCCGATGCTGAAATCGTATTGCAACCATAGGCTCGTGTGATCTTCCAAGGCTGTTCGCGACCAGATAACGGGTTCTTGATCATCTTTTGTGAACCATCGACAAGATAAAATGCACCAGCGGACTCCGTGTAGGAGTTTGCATTGGTGATAATAAGATCGTTGTGCAAAATACATGGTCCAGAATACGCCAGCGAGGACTTGGACCATGCGACCGATCCATCCTTCGCATGGAAAACCGCCATTCCTTGTCCGACTTCGGTAGATAAGCGATCACTGGCTGCTGCACCCGCATGCAATAGCATGTCATGCTTGGCCGAGTAGCCCAGCCAAGTTCCGAAGACACCGTCGTTGACTTCCCACTCTTTTATCCCATTGTGTGCATCAAACGCAATGATCCGGTAAGTTTTTGGCAACTCGCGGCCGCGACGTTTCAGCAGGTCTTCGACCGTTTTTGGATTTCGATCGAGCGCGTAGATTTTGCCATTTCCAGCGACAATTCCATTATGCCAAAAACTATGCTTCGCATCGACCTCCCATAGCTGTTCGCCGGTGTGTCGATTGAAGCCCACGATCGACATACTGGCCGCTCGGTCTAAACTCTTCGTTCCGAATCCTGCTTTGCTCTTGCTCAGTTGGCTATCCTCTTCCTCGGCGCCCAGTTCAAGCCGTGAACGGTATTTTGCAAAACCAACGCCGCCGATCAGCACGTCTTCATAGACTCCGATGTAGCCCCATTCCCGCGGATTCTTGGCGTCCTTTTGAGGCAATGCGATATCGCGAACATTCTCGCCCGTCGAAGTGTTCAAAACGCGACATTTATCCCCCTCGACTACGTAGGTCAGATCTTCTGTCACGACATAGTTCGTTCCTCGACCGTTGGCTCCAGGTATGTGCACTTGATTGTAGGCAGGGTCCAATGGCGTCTCCGCATAAGTCGAGTCAAAGTAGACATCAAACGTACCTAGGTTCTCAAACGCTCGATGCCAAAGGATTCGTCCTGTATAAACATCGCGAGCCGTTAGCGAGTTCATGCCTTGAAGGATGAGGCGTCCTCCGACCACTTGCTCAGGTGGTCCATGCCCATGCCTCGGAAGCGTATCGGTATTGCTGTTTCCACCGAACCAAAGTACTCCCAACGGTAACTTGACCAACCGATCATCCGATTTGATTGTGTTGGCGACATTTCCATACTGATGGGTCCAATCAGACGCTCCTGGCAACGCGCCAACTTTCTCGATCACAATACTATTTTCCGAAAGTCGAATCGACGACTGTTCAAGTTGTAGCGATTCAATTGTGGTAAGTAGCTTGCCAAGCTTGTCTGGTGACGCGAGCAATTGAAGCACACCTCCGTAAGGGCGCACCGAGTTGTAGATTTGACGCAGGTACGTCGGATCTTGCAAGGTTGTTTCCGAGAACTCTTCGTTTACGAAAATCATGTTTGCAAAGTAGGGCGGTGTGAGGAAAGAACTTGGCGATGCCACATGCAGGGAACCACGTATTCCATACCAACCGAACGCATCCCACTCACGTCGCAAGGCTTCAACACGATTCAGATCCTCATCCACAGCCACCACTTGGTCGAACACCGAAGATTCAACAATCGCATTCAGTACGCTTGGATCGCGAGCACCAAACCAAAGCGAGTATCCGGCTGCATCGCCTTTCGAAAGCAATGATTTGGCTTTGGCTTTGGCTTGCTCGGCGATGTTTGCTGAGTTTTTAGGGTTCGCTGGGTTGTTGGCAACGCCCGCAATGACAATCTCCGAAGTTGGTTTGATCGGTTTACCCGCCGCGTCTCCTAACACGTAGACTTCTCCCTCCATAGTGACGGCAATCAGTTTTCCGTTCCCTGCGATTAAGCGTTCGATCTTTCCATCAAGGGACATTGTCCAAAGTGTTTGGGCTGATGATTCTTGGCTGGGTAAGCGTATTGCCGTTAGCAAACTCTTTGCCTCATTCGCATTTGCCGTGGGTCCGGCTGCATAAAGAACATTCCCTGCCAGGATGAGATCGCCTCGTCCCTCACCTGGAACATCCCACAGTTTGGAACCATCGGGTTTCCAGGCACAGATCTTTGCGAGCCCATCGATCAACTCGGCCGAGTAAAGTGTTTCGCCTGCGAGCACAGGTTCGTTGGGCATGAACGCAGTTTTAACTCCGTCGCCGAGTGAAAACTGACGCGTGCCTTTGTATCGCGTGTGAACATAGAAATGATCGTCGCTGGCAGTGAGAAACGAACCGCCCGTTCCTTTGCCAGCCGCATTCAACTCGAAATAAAGCTGCTTGCCAGAGTGTCGATCGAATACGGCTGGCACCGATCGCCCGCCCGGGACAATCAGCGTATTCTTGGTCGCAAGCAATGCACCTTGCGGACCAACCCCGGCAAACGACGGTGCGCTATGAGGCTGTTTGATGTACTGAGAGCCAGTTTCGTCGTTGAGCCAAATGACGTCGCCGGTCTTCTTGTCGAGAGCATAAATAAAGGTCCCCATGAAAGGCCAGATACTCGACGCAAAATAAACTTGGTCTCCATAGATGACAGGCCCGCCTCGTGCTGGCCAAGCGGAGATCAGTCGCCTGTTTCCGATCGCGCGATGCTCAAGCGGTGCGGCTCGAAACCGCCAAAGCAGTGCACCGGTCGCTGCGTCAAGCGAATAAAGGCAACTATCATCGCTTGAGAAAAAGATTGCACCATCTGCGGCAGCCAAAGGTAAGCGCACGGGCCCTTCCGCATAGTAACTCCATATCGGCGTCCCCGTGTTTAGGTCATACGCCACTACTTTGTCCGAGTCGTTGAACCCCAGAAATAGCCGTTCACCCACAATGATCGGTTCAAATACTCGATCGAAGCTCATTATATCTACATTCAACGGGTCTTCCCAAGTGGGCTTTCGGGTAGTCCCCTTTAGCAAATGCTCAACGACCAACGATGCGGGGAGCTGTTCCGACGACCGAGCGCTCCTTGTACTATCGCATCGCCACATCGGCCAATCGTCAGCTTTTGATTCACGAAAGGGACAGAGGTACGTCAGAACAAAGAGGATCGATAGAATTTTTCCACACGGGCAACCAGCAGACGATTCAAATTGATTAACCATCGAATCCAACTTTCTTTGCACACTCAATTTGGCTTGGGCAAATCATACTTACGAGAGTTCAACCGGGATTGTAGACGGATCTCGCAAACCAGGGACTATGCACAATCCAACTTAACGCAAGTTTCATCCCAAGGCTACATTCATTCAGGGATTGCGGAGCGAGTCCTTAAGGCTGATGAAATCGGACAGAAGAAAAATTACCGTTACAAACGCCAGCACGATCTCTGTCAGGTTGACGATTTTAGCCGGCACCGTTTGAGGTAGGATATCACTGTACCCAAAGAAAGAGAAATTCAGCGTACTCAAGTAAAAGAAGTCGAATAGGGCTTCGAGCTGCCAAACGCCTTTCGTTATGCCTGTGAAGCTCTCTGGGTTGATGCAATAGAGCAGATGGAAATCGAATGCGAACGACATCACCATCTGCGTCATGTTGATTCCCATCAGCAACAGGAATCGATGATGTTGCATGTTGCAGCGACTTGCTTCGAAAAGTTGCTTCATATTCTCGGCTCCAAACAGACCGGTCTTGGTCCAGCATCCGAGAACCACAACGCAGCTCAGCAAGATCGGGCTGACCCACCCCATCGAAACCAGAGCGAGCATCAAGCCCCACCAAACGGAAATAGCTCCGTACTCCACGAGATTGCGGCGAACGGGAATAGCAAATGTTTTGGGTTCCATCATGCGACCTGACGATCTGGCTGGGCCGAACTAGGTTTAAGTCGCCGCGAGCTGATCGCTTTTGACTGCAAAGTCAACCGACGACAGGGGTACTGCCGAATGAGGATGGATTGGCTCAACACCGGCCATTTGCTCTTTCGAAAACGTCAGTACTGCATAGGCTTTGTACAAAAATGGGACCATCAGCAACACGAGGCAGGTCGAACCGATCAGGCCAAAAGCTAGGCTCGTCGCCATCGGTATCAACGCTTGTGCTTGAAGCGATTTCTCCGATAGCATCGGGAGCAAACCCGCAACCGTCGTCACGCTCGTTAGAAATACGGCCCGCAATCGCCGCGAGCCTGCGTTCATGAGCGCTTCATTGACCGGCATGCCTTTGCGAATGCACTGATTGATGAAATCCACCAATACAATCGAATCGTTGACCACGACCCCTGAGAGGGTCACCATTCCAAACATGCTGAAAAGCGTGAGCGGCAGTCCCATGAACGCGTGACCGAAGATCGCTCCAACAATTCCAAATGGGACGATCGCCAGGATGATGAGCGGCTGCAAATAGGAAGTGAACTCGAACACGAGCAACAGATACATCGAGAACATCGCCACGGTGAAACCAATCACGAGGCTGAAGAAGGATTCGGCCGTCTCTTGCTGCTGACCTTCCCAGCGGAACCGCAGATTTGGATACTTTTCAAGAAGCTCTGGCACGAGCGTCTGCCTAAGATTGCTCGCCACAAGGGCGGCGTTTCCTTGCGCGGTATCGATTTCAGCGCTTACCGTAATCGCCCGCAATTGATCGAGTCGATTGATTTCGGAGTAGCCTCGCGTAACCGCGATGTCCGCTAACTCGGTGATTGGGCGTTCGATGTTGTCAGCCCCACGGACTCTCAAGTCATTAAAATCCGAGAGCGAGCGACGCTCATCCATGGGATAACGGACCATCAACTTGACCTCATGCCGACCGCGTTGCAATCGCATCACCTCCGCACCGTAGTAGGCGTTGCGTACGGTTTCTGAAAGATCGGCCACTGTTATTCCAAGTGCCTTGGCGCGTTCTTTGATGCTGAACTGAAACTCGACCTTGCCCGGCGATGAGTCGTCTCGGACATCGTACACGCCCGCAAATTTACTAAGAGCTTCTTTGGAGGCCTCGACAGCGGCTTCGAGTGCGACGACGTCGCTTCGAGGAGCCAAGATCTTAAATTCAAGCGCTTGACCGCCCGGCCCGATGTCTTGCGATTGAAACGTGACCCGTTCTGCGCCAGGAAAAACGCCCGCTTCGTCGCGCCACATGTTGAGGATGGTATCGCTGGTGACATTTCGAACCGTGGCTTCGTGAATCTCAACTTGGACTTGCCCAACATGCGATCCAGAAATCCTATCGCCAGCAGCAGGGTCCCCCTTCGCAGCCGAACCAACTTGCAGAAAGGTCAAAACAACCGGTCCATTCGGCGCACTCGGGTCCTGAGGGGGATGTGTTTTGTTGTTTCCCTCACGCGTTTCTTTCTCTGCAATCTGTTCGCTGACGCGCCGAATCGCCGCTTCCATTCGCCTTGTCGCTTCGCTTGTTACTGCAACGGGAGTTCCGTCAGGAAAGACAACCTGCCCGATGATCGTCTTGCCGTCTAGGTTCGGGAAAAATTCGAATGCAACGATGCCCGAACGGACCATACCAAAAGCGGTCGCTAACACCAAAAAACCCGCAGCCATCGGCAACGCGGGATAGGTCAATGACCTTCGGAGAATGGGACCATAGAACCGCTCGCCAAACCAATCCAATGCCGCATTACAGGGTCTGCCAATGGCCTCAAAGAGTCGCTCGATGGGTGATATCAATTGAGAAAAGTCGCGACGAAAGCGTTGCAACGCGGTCTTGGGAACGACTTCGTCGTGTGACAAGTGCCCTGGCAATGCGATAGAGGCTTCCAACAAGGAAATCAGCAACATCGCGATAATGGCGGCTGGCATGACCGCGATGAATTTCCCCATCACGCCGGAAACATAGAACAACGGTACAAACGCGATGATCGTGGTCGCAACGCTTGAAAACACGCTTGGCAGAACCTCGCTTGCTCCATCGATCGCAGCTTGCAAATTCGATTTGCCCATCCGACGATGTTCGAAAATGTTCTCGCCGATCACGATGCCGTCGTCGACTACGATTCCAACCGCCATCAAAAAGGCAAACATGGTCAACATGTTTAGCGTTTCGCCGGTGTAGAGCAAATAAATGCCGGCCCCCATCAAGCTTATGGGAATCCCCATCGCTACCCAAAACGCGAGCCGGAGATTTAAAAAGATAGCGAGCAACAAGAATACGATGACACCACCTTGCAGACCGTTTTCTCGAAGCATTCGAATTCGATCGCGAACGTCAAGACTTTCGTCTCCCCAGGCTTTTAACGCATAGCCATCCGGAATCTCTGCCTTCTTGATGAACCCGTTGACTTCATCGGAAATGTTAAGCAGATCCTCATCGCTCGTCCGCTCGATCACAATGACCATCGCCGGTTTGCCGTTGATTTCGCTGATTGCAGTTACATCATCAAAATCGTCGCGAACCTTGCCTATATCAGCGATCGTTAATACAACTCCGTTGCGTTGCGTGATGACGGGCAGTGTGGCGATCTGATCGCCCACCTCGCGTTTATTCTTTCCTCGAAGCAAGATTTCTTGGCCGTCACTTTTAAGTTGACCGCTCGGTAGTTCGATGTTCTCTCGCCGCAAAACGCTTGCAATTTGAGATAGGGTCAGCCCATACTTCCGAAGTGTATCTTCCTCGACTTCGACGTCGATTTGGTAAGGTTTTGCATTTTGGATTTGGGCTTGAGAGACCGAGGGGAGCTCAAGCAACCGTTCTCGGATGTTTTCCGCATACGTCCTTAAGCGAGCTTCTGCTGCGCTCGATCGGTCATCTGGACCCAAAATCGCGACACGGATCGCAGGTAACCGAAACGTAAGCTGTTCGACCGTGGATTTTTCACTTCGTTCCGGGAAGAAGACAGACACACGGTCAACTGCGGACCGGATCTCGGACAAGAGTTTTTGTGGATCGGTTACACCGGTTTCCAACTGAGCGAGCGTAAAGCCACCGCTTTCTCGACAAATGCTCGTCAGCTTTTTGATGCCCGAAAGGGGTTGAATGGCCTCTTCTATTTTCTGGCAAATACCGCTCTCTACTTCGTCAGGTGTTGCCCCCGGATAAGGAACGCTTACGAGAATCACGTCCAACTGAAATTCAGGAAAAGTCTCTCGCCTCATTCCGAAGAAAGACAAGAATCCAGTGACAAGCACCAACACGACAAGAACGTTTATACCCGCGATGTTTCGAATGGCCCATCCAATGACTGTCTTCACTGCTCGTTGCCTCCAATGCTTGATCGTTGAAATCGGGCTTTGTCCGTTCCATCCCCTAGGATGTTTGCCAATGGAGTTACGATGGTGAGCGTCCCTGGCTTTAAATCGGGACTTGCCTCCGTAATCCAATACTCTTGTTTTGGATCGTCCGGTAACCGGATCGTGCTGATGACTCTGACATCCGTCAAGATTCGAACTCGCCCCGCCGACCACTCCTCGATGTTTAGTTTTGGCTTGGCCATCCCGGTCTTGGTGGATTCGTTGATTGGCGATTCTTCAACGGGAGCACTAACGAGGGAGTCGTCGCGTTCAAACTGCCAGACTTGGTTTCCAGGCTTGAGCGCGAGCTTTGGCAACAATACGAGTGGTCGGTTTGGATTGGTTCGGATCGAACAATCAACAAACATGCCTCTTACCAACGCGGGCAGACCGCCGTTGTTGTCCTCCTCAATCATCTTGCCGCCCTGCCAGACGTCTTCCGGTTTGTGGACCGTTATTCGAATCGGAACGGTCCTGCTTTGCGCGTCGAGACCAATCCCTTCGTATCGGCTCAAGTTCCCCTGCCATTCGTAAACCGTATGATCGCGACCCGCAACATGATACGAGATGGTGACTGGGGTTGTAGGCAGTTCATAACTCGCCGATTTCACAATTCTTGACGACGGCGGAGTCGATTGGTTGGTTTGTGTTTGGTCCAAAATCAAAAGCAATTGATCTGAACGAACATTGCAAGAAACCTCAACGCGCTCAGTGTCCTCGATTATGCACAGAGTTGCGCCCTTTTGAACGAAGGAGTCCTCTTGGACAGATTCGGTAATGATGACTCCAGAGATAGGTGACTTGACTTCCGTTCGATCCAAATTGACCTTGGCCTGCTCGAGCTGTGCGGCCGCCAGTCGTTCGCCCAACAAAATGCGTGTTCGCTTGGCTTCTAGTAGTTGCAACTGGTTTTGAATCGTCTGCCGTTGACTGGCACTGGTTATTCGCAATCGACGAGCCTGGTCCATTTCCGAAGCGCTTGCGAATCCGATCGGTAGAGAATTTAAGCGAGTTAGTTCCTTTTCTTGCAGGGCGTAGTCCTCTTCGGCTAGCAGCAGAGACTTTTGCGCGTTGGAAAGCTCCTGATCGAGCTCTTTTTGCTGGGCGTACTCAGCATCACGCATGGCAGCTAGACGATCGACTTCAAGTTGAAAGTCGGTCGGGTCAATTTTGAAAAGCACATCCCCTTTGTGAACGTATCGGCCAATCCGGCATTCGTCGCTTTTGAATTTGACGCGGCCTGCGATCTCGGCTCCAAGCGTTACTTGTCGGTACGGAACGACCGTCCCCATGACATTAACGTCTAGAGACGCGATACCCTCGTACGACTTGACCGACTGAACACCGACAATAGAAAGCTTGGCCATCAACGATGCTGGGTCTTTCCCGTCCGTCGCGACCTGTTTGGGTTGTTGGCTGCCCATAGCAACAAACAAACCGATTCCGCACAAAACCAAGATAATCGGCAGAATGACCCCAAGAAAGAGGTTGGTACTTAGACTTTTGTTGTTCGACACGCTGGATGGATTCAGACTAGGTGAATGGAGGACTTGAGTATTAGCCCTTACATTTTATTCTATCGGAACCGTAAAGCCCAACCCAACTCTGTCTTTCAACTGCGAAAATTAGCCCAAGGAAGAATCGGCTGCTTGCATGTATCCAACTTCGAATGGAAGAGGCGAATCAACTGCCGCCTCGGAATCGCTTTTCAACTGGCTCTTGTGGGCACCCTGTTTGGCAGTCGTGCTAAGCTCTTTGAAATCCTGAGTAATGCTTTGAATTCCAGGCTGCAGTTCTTCCAGCATCTCCGATAGTGCTGTCATAACAAGATAGGTGCTTGCGTTTTGGTGGTGTCCGAATGCTTCGATGCGCCCAAGAACTTTCCCCTCGGAAACGACCGGTAGTTTCACAAACCATCGTTCCGAGAATTCTGGCATCCTGTTCTTGTGCCAACTCGCATGGAACCCTTCGTGCAACCAAGGCATATTCAAGTCCAAGCTTATCTTTGCAAGTTGGTGCTTTTCGGCGAACTCGGTTAACGTGTTCCAAACGGTCTCCCATTGCCTGGAGCCTTGCAATCGAACTGTTTGCTGTCGCACTCGATCGTCGGAAATTCCACGTCGAGCGACCAAACTGCGACAGAAATTCATGCCTCGTTTGAAAACGAGCTCAAACTCCGCAAAACCAAAAATGCGAGTGACCACCAGGGAACCGAGCGCAAAGACCATTGTTCCAATCGAAAGTACATCCGACTTGTAAACGACTCCAAGAACAGCACCGCTCGCAGTAACAAAACTCAGTAGCGTAATGACCCCAACTAGCCAACGATTTTTGATTCCGTACCGAATTAGGTTGTGGTGCAAATGCCCTCGATCGACGGTGAAAACGCTACGCCCTGTTAGCTTGCGTCGAATGATCGCCATGCTGGAGTCAAACAGTGGAATCGACATGAGAACGATTGGAATCGCTATCGATATAGAATCCGATTGCTTCAGCCAACTCCGCATGGCAAGTACGCCGAGAATCAAACCCACCAACATACTACCCGCGTCCCCGAGAAATACTTTCGCTGGTGGCAGATTGAATACTAAAAAGCCCAAAAGGGACCCCGCCATCGCCGCCGCAATCATCGACTCCATGTGGTGCCCAGTGAACCATCCAATCGCAGATAGTGCCAGAAAAGAGATCCAGCCCACCGAAGAACAAAGTCCATCGGCACCGTCGATCAGATTGACCGAATTGATCGAGAGCAACAACCAACCCAACGTAATTGGAATCGTTAACAAGCCCAATTCGAACGTCCAGCCAAAAATCCCCAGCGACGGAATAGTAAATCCAAAGGCAATGATCGACAAACAAATCAAAACTTGGCCAGCAAGTTTCTGCCTACCTCGCAACGAGAATCGATCGTCGAGCATCCCCAAAATCACGATCGCGACGGCACCAACCCCTAACGAGATTGCCGCATACATACTTTCCTTAAAAATGATCCAGTATTCCTGGGTGGCTACCAAGAAAATTGCGACCGTCGCAAACAAGCTGAACAAGATTGCAGTTCCGCCACAAAGTGCGATCGGTTCACGGTGGAGTTTACGATAAGTATCTGGATGATCCACCATCCCAATCCTGAGCGCAAAACGTCGTGCAACCGGCGTAGCAACGATCGCGAACAAGAACGCAATTGCAAGTGCAACAAGTGGAAAAATCATAGGTAGTACGTCAAGTTGAGGAGTTGCAGAGAACCTGTCTAAGATTCAAATGGATGAAAACGTGAAACCACATCCCCCTCCACATGATCGTTAGCGTCAAACCATTCGTCTAGGTCCAGCAAGGTTAAGTATTCGTAAAAGTTCATACTAGGATCCATTTTTTTGGGACAACCGCTAAGATTGGGACTAACCCAGTGGGTGGGTATGGTCCGACCGTTCAGCACATTCATTAAAAACATTACAGTTGGGTCAAATTCCTTGTACTCTCTATTCCCTGCGAACTATTCATTACGAAATTAAAATCGCGCAGGCCGAAATAGCCCTTGCTATTGCATCGGCCTTTAAGGGATCGATAGTTGCTAAAATCGCGACTCAACGACTCATTACTCCCTTTCCCGCTAAGCCTTTGCTTGCCGAAATGCAATCTGTTTTCTCTCGACTTCACTGGATTGAGGACCGTTATGGACCGTGAAAAATATGAAGAGCTAGTGACGACTTTTTTCGAATGGAACCAGCCTGCGATTTCTCAAATTTTCGCCGAACTTCTTTCTGCCGTGGCCGCGGAAGGGGCTTCGTCGCCAGCAAGTCTCATGAGTCAGAATTACGAGACAGCGAGGGCAAACCCGGAAATTCACATGCTCCCCGGCAATCTGAAAGATGCTCGCGACGCAATTTTCCCCTACTTTTGGGGGACGGACAGTTGGAACAATCCGCTGCATCTCGAAAACGTGAGGGGACCTGCCAACCATGCTTCACTCATCGGTGTGCTTGCATGCATCCTCAAGAATCCGAACCTTTGCACCGACCGCTATAGTCAACGTTCCAACGAACTTGAGGTCAAGGCAATCACGACACTCGCCAACCTGATTTTTTATCATACGGATGATCCATGGGGAGTTTTTTCGATCGGCGGCACGATATCCAATCTGTATGGTGCCAAGATCGGCCTTGAACGCGTTCTGCCCGGAGCAATGAGGACAGGATTAGTGGGTGAGCGAATCGTAGGCATCTGTTCACAAGCCGGCCATTATTCCAATCAAACGGTAGCTGGTTGGCTAGGAATTGGCACGACGAACCTCATTGAGATTCCGACGGACGAACATCTCGCTATGCGAATCGATCTGCTCGAGTCCAAACTAGACGAACTCTATCGATCTAAAACGAAAGTGGCGTATGTGTGCGCAACTTTCGGAACCACGGACGGGTTCGGAATCGATGATATCGAATCGATTCGAAATGTAATTGTCGCGAAAAGCAAACAGTATTCGGTTCCAATGCCGCAGCTTCATGCCGATGCGGCCGTGGGCTGGGCGCTTTCGATGCTGACCGATTATGACACCACCAAGAACTCACTTCGAATGGAACCGGGCTTGTTGGAGCTCGTCAAGCGTGCACAGATCCATAACCGAGGTCTTCGATTTGCCGACAGCGTTACCATCGATTTTCACAAGATGGGACGCGGTCACTATCCCTCCAGTGCCTTCATCGTTAATCGACGCGAAGACCTTAAGTACCTTGCAAGAACAGTTTCAGACACTCCGTATTTTTCAGATGCGGATGCAAGCCGGGACCCTGCATTGTTCACGCTTGAATGCTCGCGCCCAGCGATAGGGCCGTACAGTGTCATCGCTTCGCTCAACGGGATTGGGCTAACGGGTTGGCAGATGCTGCTCGCACGATCGCTCGAACTCGCTCAGCGACTCAAAGACAAATTGGAAACAATTGAGCACTGCAAAGTACTTAACGCGGGCACATGCGGTGCATCGGTGAACTGGTGGGTCTTGCCCAAGGGTCGGAACGCCGAAGAGATTTTCCAGCGATTGGTTCGCAATGAATTGACTCCTGAACAAATTGCACGCTACTTGCCCGAAATTCGACAACTTTTTGATAAACGCCTAAAGAGTATGGATCCTTCGTTGGATGCGAGACTAGGCTTCACCACCAGTTACGGCTACCGTCCCAACGGGATCCATATTCCAGCTTGGAAGGCCGTTTTCTTCAATCCAAAAACCACCGAAGCAATGGTGGATCGAATCGCTTATAGCATCGCAGAACTATGACACCGACGTTGCTAGGGCGGACGGACCTGATTTTGGTCACTTGTCAAAGGCGGCGTTTGAAATCTATAGAACGATCATTAGCCCCTCGGTGGTGGAACAATGCTTGGTCTTGCAGCGGTTGCGCCCGGCATTCTGCGACGTACCGAACCAAAAACATGTTGCGCCGAGTAGGCGGTGTCGGAAATGATTTCATCGATCTTGTTTCGAAAGATCGCAAATGCACCCAATGCCGGAATCGCAATGACCAAGCCGGCCACCGTCGTCACTAGGGCTGAATAGATACCCGCCGCAAGATCGCCAGCTCCGGCGGTACCTTGAGATAATGCCACCTGCCGAAACGCAAGAATCATGCCCGTGACCGTTCCGAGAAGGCCAAGCATCGGAGCGATGTTGCCGATCACGGATAGGTATTCCAGTTTTCGGTAGAGTCGAGCCGCTTGTTCCGCAGTTGAGTCCTCGATGGCTTTCTCAACAGCCGGCCATCCGTATTCGATTTCCGAGATGCCGCTCTGAAGAACGAACGAAAGGGGACATGGTCTATCTCGACAAGTCTGATCGGCTTCTTTTAGTTTTCCCTGCGCAAGCAATTGCCTAACGTTTTCTACCAAGTCCGCGGGTACCAATTCTTTTTTTCGAAGAGCCAATGCTTGATCCACGACTAGATAAACGGCCAAAATCGACAAGAGAATCAAAAGGATCATGATGCCGATCCCCATAACGCCGCCGCTAAAGATGATTTCAAACAACGTGTCGTCTGTAGCCGTGTTCGGTTGGCTAGCCGTAGGCAACGTTGATGGCGGGTTCGCTCCTTGGGCTTCGAGCCGATGCGTTGTCAGACTTAGCAGCAGCAAACAAATCGCGAACTCAACGGCAGCAAGTTTTCTTGATTGTTTATTTGGAGGAGACAATTTGAGTAGTGGGTTGATTTCCGACATCTTGAACTCGTTCTTGTTTGGAACAGCGTCTTATGGCGTCTTGATTTCATATCGCTTGAGCAACAATTCGGCCTCATACGCTTCCTCATTCCTGCCAAGCGATCGAAGTGCCGCGACAGCTTTGAGTATCGCTTTGCTTGCAAGATGGTATCGATCCGCATGAAGTGTCGCAATGCGAAGCCATTCGGAGATGGCGAGAACCGGCTGGCCGGCTTGAGCCAAACGCTCTGCCAAAAGCATGGTTGGGCCGGCTTGGATTGGTAATAGCAACGAATCTCTTTCCGCAAGCCATTTGGGGTAGCGGTCGGATATCAATTCAGCCGGTGGAGTCGTTCGCCACAATTGTGCCTTGGCATAAGACCGTAGGATCTGCGACTTGGAGGTCTTGGCTAGATTTTCGAGCGATTCGATGGCTTTCGCCCTTTTTTGTCCGCTAAGTAACCAAGCAGCCCCCATGAGCTGTACGGCTTCATTTTCATCGAGAATCCATTCTTCTGCCAATCGTTGAATCTTGGGTAGATTGGCATCGAGAGTCTCAGAGCCCCAGGGTATTGGGATGGTCGCAACGAGCAACTGAGGCGGATTCAGTTTGGCAAGGACCGAAAAGAGTTTTCCAGCAGCATCCGGGGCACCTAGAGCAGAACGCGATTCGATCATCTCGGCCAAGATCACACGTTGTTGCCATCGAGGCATTCCTCCCAGCTTGATCGCCTCATTTCCTTGAGCGGCAACGGCTTGGAATTGGTACTGCTCAAAAAGCCGATGAATTTTTTCGGCGGCAGGACTGGTCCAATTCGGTTCGATTCGAACAACGGTATCGCCTGAAATCGTGCTTTCGCTTTTTGCGTCAGGCCGAACCAACACAACGTTTTGTTCGCTCCATTCAAGTATGATCCCAAAGTCCTCGAAGAGTTCTCGGGGCTCCCATCGATCGAGGCTGCTGCCTCCTGGTTCGGAAAACCAAATACGGCTGTCCTTGCCAAATTTCTCTTCCGCCATTTGGCGAAAATCTTGGGCACATCCACGACGGGCTGGTTCGTCGATCGAGCCACAAATAAAAACGGCTAAGAAGACGAGCCAATACCGCTTCCAAATGGGCAAACCCCAGACGGGTGTCCGAGAGATAAATTCGAAGGGATTCATAGGTTTACGAAGTGCGTTTTGTCGACAACAATACGCTTCCAAGGTAACACGCTACTCTTCTTTTCGATATCCCAGGTTGTATGGCTTCGCTTCAACTCATTACCTATCCACATCCAACATTACGCCACCGCTCCAGGCCTGTGATGCGTGTGGACTCGCAACTCAAGGAGTTGGTCGATGAGATGTTCGAAATTCGAGGTGTTGGGCTGGCAGCCAATCAAGTGAATTTACCGATTCGATTGTTTGTCGCGAACCCAAGCGGTGTCAAAGAGGAAGGTCCTGAGCTTGTTTTCATCAACCCCGAAATCAACAAAGCCAAGGGGTCAACGGAAGCGGAAGAGGGGTGCCTGTCTCTTCCCGGGCTAAACGCACATGTCAAACGAAACAAGTCGCTGCATGTCAACGCCTACGATCTAAGCGGCAATGAGGTCAACACGGAGTTCGACGGATTCATGGCTCGGATCATTCAGCATGAAGTGGATCACCTTGACGGGGTCTTGTTTATCGACAGATTAACGGACGAATTGCGGAGACCGATTCAAGAGCAAATTCAAAAATTCGAGAGTGCCTTCGAAACAAGACAAAAGTCGGGCGGAATGCCCGGGATTGAGGCAATGAAATCAGAAATTGCCACTTGGGAAAAAAAATATTGTTAAGCTAAAAATGCGGCCGAGAGGACTCGAACCTCCACACCCTTGCGGGCTCTAGGCCCTCAACCTAGCGCGTCTGCCAATTTCGCCACGGCCGCAAAAATCATTTCGAAGGGCTCTGCTCAAGCCAGAGTTTAGGCGGAATTGAAAGATCGTCAAGTCGCTATTCTGATGTTCTTTTAACCGAGCGTCCGACTAAATTTACCTGCCCGCGGTTCCAATTGGGAGCCTCTCAGCTCAAGTCACCGCTTGCCTAGTGCTCACAAGCTTGCGATTCGTCACAACCCTATCTAACTGTCTTTGCGTCCATAGACGTGCACTGCGAGGTCGAGAATCCCAACAGTCCATCGCACACTAGGGAAACGCAAAATGCTATCCATTCACGTACCTTCCATCGTCGAAAATAGCTCGACCGAGTCGATCGTTCCGTCGGCTGAGTT